>Ga0209417_1003447_pt1 | contig 21141 bp, 16 predicted proteins | sample RifGroF2_FD_184002 | JGI IMG/M metagenome (GOLD analysis project Ga0209417, IMG submission 184002) | Groundwater microbial communities from Rifle, Colorado, USA - Groundwater F2 (SPAdes) (version 2) | ecosystem: Environmental > Aquatic > Deep subsurface > Groundwater | place: Rifle, Colorado... | reverse complement strand
TAAAACTGAAACGATTATACCCGAAGCTTTAAGGATTATGATGTACTGGTTGGGATACCCATTCTCATCGGAGCGCGCCCTATGCATAACTCTTGCGATGCGGCAATACTGTGCTTTGTCAGGTTTATTGCACCCCACCCTTTTTGTCAGACTAAATGCTCTTAGAGACTTGGAGGGGGGTGCGTTTACTTTTTCAATTTTCAATCTACATGATTCTTAACTTTTTTGTTTTTTTATTAAGGATATGCTATTGACAAAAGAGGGATAAAGAATATAATATATATGTTCAGAATATATGAGCATAATAATTGAAGGTTATTTTCCGATCGGAAAGGTAAAACGAATGGGGTACTCTATGAAAAATTCAGGAAGAGGCAGGGAAACGGTAAGACGGGAATTCTTTTTAAATACAATCTGGAGGGGTTTTAGCTTTAATTTTATCCTCTTCATAACTTTTATATGTACAGATATTTCTCTTTCAGGGGAAAATACAGGCGCTTCCAAAATTTTAGGGGCCCTTCAGTTGCCTGGTGAATGGGTAGTCTTTGCGCCGTTTAAAAAAGAGGATATGACACTTCCTAAAGAGTTGCTGAAAAAAGTTCCAGAAGAGCTTACTCTGGGCGCGACAAGCAGAAAGGCTGTAAAGCTCCGGCCTGGAATGAATAAAATAGATTTTACGTCTTTATTCGGCGGACAGGCGTTAGAAAATGTTGCTTATATTTACCTTGTAGTCGACAGTCCCACTGATCAGACCGTGACCCTTGGTATGGGGGCCGACTGGTGGTTTCAGGCTTGGATGGATGGCAAGCCTTTATATGACACGCTGGAAAATGGTAATGTCGAATGGCCGCCTTCAATTACCAATCATATTGTAAATGTTCATCTGACTAAGGGGAAGCATATTCTGGCTGTTCGCTTTATAAGCGGCTCTGGAAGCTCGGTTTTTGCCCTGGGCGGGCCGGAAGAACTGCGTAAAATTCCTTCCGGGCAATGGAAGAGGGTGAAGCCCGCTTCCGATAATCTTTATGGAGCCGAAACAGTGCCTAATTGCGATTTTGAAAAAGGCGGGAAAGGATCGCCGTGGATTCCCGAGGGATGGGTAAATGCCCCGGCGCCGTTTTCTTTTGAAGGCAAAGAGCTTTCCGCCTCCTCCCCTGATAAAAACGACGTGTCTTTAATGATTAATAATACAACGGGCGGAAAAGGCGTGAAGCGGAAACTTTATACCAGGCTTTCACTTATTCCCGGCAAGCAATATAAGATATCGTACCGTGCAAGGGACAGACGGGGAGGCGCTGTTTCCATTTCGCTCAGGGAAAATATAAATGCGGGGCCGGTATATTTTATCCGGGCGATAGACACGGACAAATGCACACAATATTGCTTTTGGCACTTTCCAAAACCGTACCTGGTTATTGAAAGTGCCAATCCATCGCATGTTATACTTGATGAGATATCAGTAAAGCCCTGCTTTGATAAAAGCAAAGCCTTTGCCAATTGGATGGAACAGCGTTTTCCTGCTGATAATGCTTTCAATCAAGTATCCAATACTGTGACAACGGACCATATTGCCTGGGGAAAACCTTATGCGGGCGGAACGCTGAAACTCCTTACTGTAATTCCTGCCTGGGAACAGCGACTGACGGTGGAACTTTCACAAAGGCTGGACTTTCAATGTCAGCCAGTTTTTTTCGGTTCCGCAAATGGAAACGCTAAAACGGCATACTGGATCAGGGACAGCAACGGAAATCCAGTGCTTTATAATCCCGTCGCATCTGCGATTGAAAAAATGGAGCAGGGTACGGATTGCATTTTGATTGATTATGTGAATGCGTCGGGGATACCAGCCAATATGGTCGGAAAAATACTTGAGAAGGTAAAAAACGGTACGGGCCTGGTCATTGTAGGAATCAATCAGCCATATTATCCTTCGAAAGACGGCAAACGGAATGATGCTCTTGAGAAATATAAAGAGGGAGTTTGGGCAAAGGCCCTCTGTCCGGGAAATGCCGTTACAGATGATGCCGCATTTATACATCTGCAAGCGGTTACTCATGCGGAAAGTGAATTCTATAAATATGGGAAGGGCCGTATTGTCTATCTCCGAGGCGGCGATAATCTGAGTGGAAAAGACAGGACTGAATTTGAGTTGCGGATATCCACTATCGGGAAAGCTGTCCTCTGGGCAACAAATCGTGTGCCGCAAACAGCAATCACTTCAGTCAGGCTGCCGGGCGAAAATCCGAATGCGCCTGCCTTTAGCATTGAACGGAACGCGTTGCCTGCCGCCGCTGCTGTCACATTAAGCCGGGGAGCAGTAAAGGGCATGAAGCTTAAACTCTGGATTAGCGACCGCAATTTTGAAACATTATATAGTAAAACTGCCGCTCTTGCAGAAGGTGCCGGGAATGTGACTGTCGAGTTGCCCAGACTCAAAGCAGGTACGCTTTATGTGCATACGCAATTATATCAGGATGCGAATGTGTCCGATTGGCAGAGCGCGCTACTGAATGTCATTGACAAGCCTGTAATCAAGGACGTTTGGGTTGCGCACAGAAAGCGGCCTTATCATGTGAGGGGAGAAGAAATCAGCGGTAAAGTAGTCATTGAGCGCGAATTGGCAACAAATGAACATCTTGAGATAAGTCTTCTTGACGCGGATGGACGCGTATGGTACAGAGCGAATGTTCCTGCCGTCAAAGGGAAAGAAGTTCCTTTTTCTTTTGACAGCAAAAGGCTGTTGGTTATGCGTAATAGCGTCATGGCACGGGTCATTGACCAGAACGGTGTAGTCAGCGAAATGGATAAGACTGTGATTGTAGCTCTTCCAAAAGAATGGCATGCGGAGAATTTCGGTTTTGGGGGGTGGAGAATAGGCACTGGGGGATATCTGGGTTCCGTGCAAAATAGTATATTGAGAGAAAAATACGGGATAAACTTTGTACTGGTTGGAAATCAAATTAAGACGGCCGAAGCTGGAGCGAAGGCAAATATAGCGCCGGTTTTCAATGCCGCTTATGGGGCCACGACTTTTGGTATGGACAATGAAATTGTCGGCGATAAAAATGCGCCCGAACGCAAACTTTGCCTGACATCTAAAAAGTTGAAAGAAAAAATCACCCGCTCGATAGAGCAAATCATTAAGCCTGCTTCAGTTTATGCGCCTCTGGCATATTTTCTTGATCACGAAGTCGATATTCTCGGATATACCAAGAGAGCAAAACCGGGAACTGATATCTGTTTTTCAAAAAGCTGTCTTGAAGACCTGCGGACATTTTTGAAAAAGGAATACAAAGACCTTTCAGCTCTGAATAAGTCGTGGGGTACGGATTTCAAAAACTGGGACGAAGTTAAACCTATTGTTCTCTCGGAAGCGGTGGAAAAAGGTCAAATTTCGCGCTGGATTGACCATAGGAGGCACATGGACAGGGTATGGACTGATTTGTCATTGTTCAGAATGCTGGAAGTACGGAAATACGATCCGGACGGTGATGGTGTGGACCATAATATGCGTTCCGGGCCTACCGTCAATGACAGTTTCAGCGGTATAGATTACTGGCAGCTCATGCATAAGGCCATCGGAGGTTCCACCGGCTTGCCGTATCAGAACGATTTTCTCAGGCGTCGTTATCTTATCTGGAGCGCAGGGGCCCACTGGTATCCTCAGTCTGCCTCCGATAATTTTGATCTTTCCTGCATACGCATCTGCCGTCAACCTTGGTTCGAACTGATGCAGCAGTCAAGCGGATTTTCGTTGTATTCAGAAGCCTTTACTGGCCACGGTCCATTGCTGTTTAATGATATTTTCCTCCTCAATCCCGACCTGACAAGCTCACAACTGGGCAATAACTTTGCCGGGACATTGCGACAGATTCGTAGTGGCATCGACACATTTGTATTGAACAGTAAAAAAGATTGTAGCGGGATAGGCCTTTACTATTCGAGGGCGAGTGAACATGCCAGTACCGCATGGCAGAAAATCCATGAGAAAAACAAAACAGCAAAAGAGATAAATCCCCGCAGAAGCCAATTTGTTTTATGGGCGCCTTCGATAATGGCTGTCAATCGCGGTTACCGTTCAGTAGCTTATGGTGAAATCGCGGACGGCATTCTACAGAAGGGGGATATTAAACTTTTGATAATTCCATTTTCTCAGGCAATTTCCCTTAAAGAGGCGGAAGAAATCAGGAATTTTGTCAATCGCGGCGGATGCGTGGTTGCCGATATACGGCCTGCCGTAAGCGATGAGCATGGAAACTTATATGACGGAGGATTGCTTGATGCTGTTTTCGGAGTGAAACACGATCCATCATGGAAATCGTATGAACCCAAAAAGGGAAACATGGAAATTAATCTTGAGAATGACAAATTACATTTCTCCAATGTAATTCTCGGCCCGGAACTCAAACTGGCAGGCGCAAAAGTTATGGGAAAAGCAGATGTGCCTGTATATTTAGTGAATAATTACGGGAAAGGCAAGGCTGTTCTACTTAATTTCTATATGGAACCGAAGAGCGGAGCTGTTACGAAAAACTTTGACCAGTTTGTCGAAATGATTTTAACATCCTGCAATATTCCCCGCCTCTTTAATACAAAGATTTCAGATAGTTTCTGGCTTACAGAGGCTGGTGAAAAAATTTCGGTTTCCAATTCTCCTGAAAAGAAAACAACAACGTTGTCAGGTTCATCCGCCACTGAAGATCCCGGCGAAGTAGAAGGGCTTATGTTTGATGACAAAAGAGAAATACCTCAGATAGTCCGTCTGCTGAACGGCAATATTGAGTGCATAGGGCTGGGGGCTGATAAATATGAACCTCGCGGCAACGGAATACAGACAGTGCATATACGTCCGCAAAAACGGGGCCATGTATATGATCTCCGTACAAATATATATTTGGGAGAAAAGGACGCTTATGATGTAACAATGCCGCTGGAGGATGTGATGTTTCACGCGATTGTCCCGTATCGTATCCAGAAACTTCTTCTTGATATGAAAACGGAGAAAGGATCTGACGGTGCTTTATTTATAGTTTCCAATGTCGTCGTACAGCCGAAAGAGGCTTCTTCGGAAAACCATGTCATCAGATTTTCTCTTATTGCTCCCGACGGTAAAGAATGGACAGATTTTGCCGTAAATAAAATCGCGAAAAACGGCACTGTTTCCCACACCTTTGTTTTGCCTCTTAATGCGCCGGGCGGAAAATGGAAAATAACAGCGCGGGAGGCAATTAGTGGTTTGGAAGCCGTGTCGTATATGAAAAATTGAACCCAGGATGATATATTGAGGTTAAGGATTTTTAACATAAAAGGTGATTGAGATGAATGGATATACCTTTAAACGCAGATTTCACTTTACGCTTATCGAACTCCTTATTGTGGTTTCTGTAATCGTAATTTTGATTGGGATATTGCTTCCGGCGCTTCAGAAAGCGAAGCAGGAAGCGCACAAAATTGTCTGTAAAAATAATCTCAGGCAAATCGGGTTTATGGTTGTAGAGTATGTAAATGATAATAATGGTACTATGTGTCCTTATGTGGCATTATCGCCTACCAGATATTGGCCTGTGTGCTTTCAGGATTATTTGGCGGCTATTGCTCCGAAATGGCGGCTTAGTGCAATGAACGGGATTTCCACTGAAGACGGTACCGGAATATGGGACAGGAAAACATGGGGGCCTTTGTCCTGTCCTTCCGCTCCGACGTCTGGTACTTCGGAAACTAATCTGAACAATATGGATTATGGCATAAATACTTATATCGGATGGTGTGGCAGTTCGGTGCAGGATGCTTCAACTGCACAAAAATACTATCGATTTCATAACATAACGCGCTCCTCGGAAGTTTTTATTTTTGCGGATGTGGCTTGGCCTATTTACAGACTGCTTCCTGGTTCACAAACACTTCGGCACAATGGCGGTTTCAATCTGCTTTATTGTGATTCCCATGTTGGCTGGAACAAAGGGTATATAAGCGCAACCGTCAATAATATACTTCCCTGGAATTCTTACTGAAAATCAATTTTTGCAAAAAAGAACAAGAGCCGCTTGTTCGGGCGGCCCGTAGTTGTTTTTGGCTTTTTTATTCAGTTTTTACCTGAATCTTTTTGGATTTAGCTTTTGCCTTTTCCGTTTTTGGCAGGGTTGCATGGAGCATGCCTTTGTTAAACTTGGCTTTGATATTGGCCTCATCCAACGTAACCGACAATCCGTTGTGCAGGAGATATATTGGGGAATGTTTCCGGAATTTCCCTGAAAAGCCCTGGTGAATTATTGGTATCATTATATTGGGAAAAATTGAAAATGCAGATAAATGCGTTCTATTTTTATGTCTCCTTTTTTTAATTTAACACGAGGATAAGTTTGCAATGCTTCTGAATAATTATGATTACAGATTTTTTCACAGAGAATTGAAGACAGGGGAACTGTACAGACCATTTCCACCGGCATCGGAGAGGGCGAGCTGGGATAAACTTATTGAATCTGATTTAAACCGCGTTCGTCTCGAGCATATCACCGGAATAGCCGAAGAGATTCATCCTGAAGGCTGGAAAGTTCTTCCGGCTACGCTTTATATGGAGTTTTCCCGCAATGGAAACAGAAATAATTATGAAACGGAATTTTTCAAAAGACGCAGGGATTTGGGAATACTTGTCATTGCCGAGTGCATGGAATACAAGGGGCGCTTTCTGGATAAAATAACCGATGCCCTGTGGGCTATACTCGAGGAAAGTTCATGGTGTATTCCCGCTCATGCCGCAAGACTGGAAGCAGATCCTCTGCCCAGGCATGATGAATATGACAGAGTGGATCTCTTTGCCGCGGAAACAGCAATGGTACTGGGGGAGGCATATTATCTTCTGCGCGATGCGTTGTGGAAAATCAGCCCGTCTCTCTGTAACAGGATAAAAAGCGAAATTCGTAAAAGAGTCATACTGCCGGTTTTGAGTTACCCTGATAATTTCTGGTGGATAAGAGGAAGCGGCAATTGGAGCCCATGGTGTTCATCAAATGTTCTGGGAGCCGCCATGTATACGCAGGAGGACAAGGGGGAACTTGCGATTCTTGCCGGAAAATTAACGGCGGTTGTTGATCGTTATTTTGAGAATTATCCGAAGGATGGAGGCTGTGACGAAGGTGTTATGTATTGGGGAGTTTCCGCGGGGGCTGTGCTTGTTTTTCTGGAAGTGCTTTATTGTGCCGTTTCGGGTAAAATTGATATTTTCCATGAACCGTTTATCAGGGACATGGCGGGGTTTATCGAAAAAGCTTATATCGGCGGCGAGGGCTGGTTCTGGGGATTTGCCGACTGTATTCCGAAACTTTCGTTGCATCGCGGCAGAACGTATCGCTTTGCAGAGAGGACAGGCTCTGAAAACCTGAAAAACCTCGTGTTGCTTTCCATGCATGAATGGAATAAGGATGGGCAGATATCCGTACCGTTTGAGTATAAGTTTACCGGCGCGTCTCTGAGCCATATCTTGCAGGAACTTTTCTGGATACCGGGTGATGCCATCGCTGAAAAACAGAAAATGGCGCTTTCGACATGGTTCCCTGAACTGCAGTTATGGATGGAACGTGAAAATATTGAAGGAAGCGGTTTTACTGTTTTTGCAAAGGGCGGTCATAATGGCGAACGTCACAATCATAACGATGTGGGGCATTTTACTGTATTTTATGACAATAATCCTCTGATTGTGGATTTGGGAACAGGGGTTTATTCGCGGGATAATTTCAGTAATGAACGATATTCCCTCTGGCATATACGGGGCAGCGCCCATAACGCCCCGCTTGTTAATGGATTTGAACAGGCGCAGGGCAGGGAGTATCAGGCAGGGAATGTTATCCGAAGTTCAGCACAGGATATTGCCGTATTTGCCATGGAACTTGAAAATGTGTATCCGAAAGATGCCGGAGTAAAATACCTGAAAAGAGAAATAACGCTTGACCGTAATACCGGGAAAACTCCATTAACTCTGAAAGACAGCGTCGAAATCGAAGCCGGGAAATCTGAAATAAGCATAAATATGTATTCTCCCGCAAAGGTGACCCTGCCGGAAGACGGGCTTATTGTTTTTAATGAAAAAGCCGGAATGTTTTATGAAAAAGATAAATTCAAAGTCGAAGTATCGGATGTAAGCATAAACGATGAACGTATGAGAATTTCATGGGGCGGAAGCCTGAGAAAAATTACTTTGAGGTATCCCGCTTCATCAAAAGGCGAATACTCTCTGAAATTCAAAAGAATCTAGAAAATCACAAGGGCCGCTTGTCCGGGGCGGCCCTTGGTTGTTTCAGCCTTTTTTATTCAGTTTTCACCTGAATCTTTTTGGATTTAGCTTTTGCCTTTTCCGTTTTGGGCAGGGTTACATGGAGTATGCCTTTGTTGAATTTGGCCTTGATATTGGCCTCATCCAAGCCTTCAGGCAGTGAAAAAGACCTCTGAAATGAGCCGTAACAGCGTTCTGAAACGTGATAGTCTTTTTTCTTTTCCTCCTTTTCTTCCTTTTTTTCGCCTTTGATTGTCAGAACGTTGTTGTCGAGGCTTACATCGATGTCTTTTTCATTCATGCCCGCCAGTTCGGCGCTTACCTCAATTGAGTTTTCAGTTTCCGCCACATCGAAATGCGGCGTGAACATGAATTCCCTGCCGTGTTTTCCGCTGATGAGCGAATGCTTTCCGAAGTCATCGAAGAAGTCTTCAAAAAGTTCGTTCATCTGTTTGTTCAGTTCATCAAAATGGCCTGCATCGGCCGCTTTTGAGACCGCGTTTTCTTTTTTCCTCCATGGCATCAGTTCCCCGATCATATAGCCCACCTCCTCTTCAATTTTCTGCTTGAACTGTTATTTTTTTCGGTTTTGCTTTTTCCATTTTCGGTAAAACGATTCTCAGTATGCCGTTGGAGATTTTGGCATTTATGTTCGAACTGTCTATATCGCCTGCCATTGAGAATGAACGCTTATAGATGCCGGTATTGTAACTCCTGTGCATCAGTTCATATCCTTTGAAATCCTCCTCGTCCTGAATTCCTGTAATCGTCAGGACATTGTTTTCTACGGATATATCAATGTTCTTCTCGTTTACTCCCGGCATTTCCGCAAGCAGTATTACGGAGTCTTTCTCTTCGTATATATCAGCGAGCGGATTGAAAATCGCCTTATCGATATTTGAACTGACAATTTCACTTTTATCTGATTTATTCATGGTATGCGCCTCCTTTCATTACTGGGCCGAAACGGCTATTTTTTTTGGTTTTGAGGTTTCCGAACGCGGTAGTGTGACTGTCAGAACGCCGCTCTGATATTTCGCGGAGACTTTCTCGCTGTCAACATTGTACGGCAGCTTGAAACTTCTCGCGAATTTTCCTTCTCCGCGTTCCTTTCTGAGACAGACCGTATCATCTTTCAGAGGCTCGGCTTTTTTCTCGCCTTCCAGAGTGAGTTTGTCGTCCAGCACAGTAATATTTATATCTTTTTCTTCCAGGCCGGGAATTTCGGCGCACAAAATTATATTTTCCTCATTGCTCCAGACGTTTACCGCCGGGAAGCTCCCGCCCGTTACTGTGTTGTCAAAAAGACGGTTCATTTCACGCTGTAAACCCCTCATCTGATAAAACGGATCACTCTCAAATTGTCTTTGAATTGTCCACAACATTTTCAGTTCCTCCTTTTTTATTTTGTTTCCTGGTTTCCTTTTAGCAGAAGCCGTGCCAAAGCGGATATTTTGAGTTGTAGTATATTGATTAATAATAACTTAAATTTTAAATTTGAATTTATGGCAAAAGGGCTATATGGGACATGTTGTCATGGTTTTGGTTTGTCGTCTTGTGTGAAATAATGACTCATTGGCGGTCTGATGTCTCAAGGGACACTGGCAAAGTCCCTTGGGCTGGGCGTTTGTCCTTCACGATATTTGAATTGATAATATTACGGGAAAGCTGTATTGTATTTCCTCGGACTGTTAAAAAAATCTAAAGGTAATTTTTTATTGAGAAAGGGTAAATTTTATGCCATGTGTAGATATGCCATTGGAGAAACTGAGAGAGTATAAAGGTATAAACCCCAAGCCTGCTGATTTTGACGAATATTGGGACAGGGCAATCGCTGAAATGAAGAAACTCGACTCCCAGATTGAATTGCGGCCGCATAAGCTCAATGCGCCTTTTGCCGAATGTTTCGACCTTTATTTTACCGGTATCGGCGGAGCGAGAATACACGCGCAGTATCTGAGACCCAAAAAATCATCCGGTCCGCATCCGGCACTTATTATGTTTCACGGATATTCCGGCAACAGCGGGGATTGGTCTCCGAAGCTCAATTATGTTGCTATGGGATATTCAGTTTTTGCCATGGACTGCCGGGGGCAAGGGGGCTTATCTCAGGATGTCGGCGGTACAAGTGGAACGACTTTCAAAGGACAGATTGTAAGAGGCTTGGACGATGCGCCGGAGAAACTTCTTTTCCGCTCAATATTTCTTGACTGCGCACAGATAGCCTCAATCGCGATGAGCATGCCGGAGGTTGATGAAAAGCGCGTGGGGACGACGGGAGGTTCCCAGGGCGGGGCATTGTGTCTTGTATGTGCCGCGCTTGAGCCGAGGGTTAAAAAGGTCGCCTCGTATTATCCTTTCCTATCTGACTACAAAAGGGTATGGGAAATGGATTTGGCGATACATGCCTATGAAGAGCTGAAGACATACTTCCGCCATTATGATCCACTGCATCAGAGAGAGGAAGAGATTTTCACAAAGCTCGGATACATAGACATACAGTATCTAATGCCCAGAATCAAGGGAGAAGCGCTGATGGCTGTTACGCTGATGGACAATATCTGTCCTCCGTCAACACAGTTCGCGGCGTACAATAAGATACAGTCAAAAAAGGACATGCTTCTTTATCCTGATTTCGGACATGAACAGTTACCGCTTGCCCACGATAAAGTTTTTGATTTTATATCTGAACTGTAGAAGCCGGCATATTTTTTCACAACGGATGATACCCGATGATTATCTATATTTCAGGGTTGATTGCGATTGCTGTTTTCTTTGACCGGATTCATGAGTTCAGAGAAGAAAGACGTTGATATTTCCGAACTGGAGCTGACTTTTTTCTACGGCCCCGGATTTTTATTAAGTTCCAGCGCTTTCTTATAAAAGGCTAGAACAGCCGAGGCTTTTTTCTTTTCTTCCGGCGGGGCGGTTTTGATGAGGCCGCAGACTTTTTCCTGTGTGGAATATGCTTTTTCAAGGAGGCCTACCGAGTAGTAGGCGCGGGCAAGGGTATTATAAAACGAGGCTTCTTTCAGATTATCTTTATCCTGCATTCCGGCGAGGCCCTCAACAGCTTTTTCAGCCGCTTGAAAGGCGATAGCAGGGGAAACCGCGCCGAAGGGAACGGTATCCAGGAGGTTCCATGCGAGTTCATTCATTATATCAGGATTTTTATTGAAGCGTTTGAGCATTTCTTCTGCCAGTTTTGAGAATTCCTCCGGGGGGGCCTTTTTCCTTGTGAGCAGTTCCATTTTTATGAAATACAGGTGATGATAATCGGGGTCTTTCTTTATTCTTCTCTCAAGAAATTTGATAGGTTCGTCAATTTGTCCTTTTTTCTCATGATAGAAGAGCCTTGCCCTTAATCCGAAGCTGTTGCGCGGGTCCAGATCGAGTATTTTGTCGGAAATGTTCCATACTGACTCATCGGCCCCTGTCTGCATTGATATCTGCATTTCTTTTCTGTAGGTTGATATTTTTTTCTGTTCTTCCAGATCGAATTTGCCTTCGAATATCCTGGTGAGGGCGCTTTCCAGATCGAATATCTCGCCGTCCCAGAGTATTTTCTGTCTGCTACCTTCAATAAAAAGCTTCGGCAGCAGGGTCATTATGTCCATATAAGCCTTGGACGTTTTTGCGTTGTTGTCCAGTCCTACGCTGTAATTGAGGTTAGGGTATTTCTGAAGGAATTCAATTACTTTGTCTTCGCTTTCCTTTGTAATCGCCACTATGACGAGGCCGTTTTTCTCGAATTTTTTCTGAAGGTATTTGAGGTGCGGAATAAATTCTACGCTTTGGGGGGACCATGTGCCCCAGAATTCAATTACATAGATAATGTCATGTGCCAGTTCGGGGGGCTTTTCAAGGGAAACCGGTCCGTTCACGAGCCATTTCGCGACATCGAGTTCGGGGGCTTTATTTCCCGGCTGAAGCATTGCTCCACTGCATACGAAAGAAATGACGCAGAGCGAAATCGAAAGGCCCGTTATTATTCTGTTTTTCATTTTTATATTGCCGGTATGAATTCCTTTATTTCCCTGTCGAGTTCAAATCTCCTTGAGACCGTCAGAAGCTTTTCTTCCGCGAGGGCAGGGGCTATGAACTGCATTCCTATGGGCATGCCGCTGGCGCTGTCGATATCGGCGGGAACGCTTATGCCGCAGTTCCCGGAGAGGTTCAGCGCGATGGTGAATATGTCGGCAAGGTACATCTGGAGCGGATCGGCAGTCTTTTCTCCGAACTTGAACGCCGGTGTCGGCGTAACGGGCGTCAGAATGACATCGCACTTTTTGAACGCTTCCTCGAAGTCCCGGCGTATAAGCGTCCTGACTTTCTGCGCCCTGATGTAATAGGCGTCGTAATAACCGCTGCTGAGAACGTAAGTCCCCAGTATTATGCGTCTCCTGACTTCTTTGCCGAAGCCTTTTCCCCTGGTCTTGAAATAACAGGCGTTGAGGTCTTCCGGGTTTTCAGTTCTTGCCCCGTAGCGGATGCCGTCGAAGCGCGCGAGGTTGGCGCTGGCTTCCGCTGTGGCGATAATGTAATAAGTTGCGACTGCGTATTTTGTATGAGGCAGGGAGACTTCAACGAGTTCCGCGCCTGATTTTCTCAGGGTTTCTTTGGTTTTTCTGACTGCTTCCTTTACGGAGGGAGCGAGCCCTTCAGCCTCGGAATATTCCGCGGGAAGTCCTATTCTGACGCCCGAAAGATTTTCGGGGAGTTTTGAAAGAGCGTCGGCAAAGCCTCCGCAGGGTGAGGGCAGGGAACTTGCGTCCATCTTATCGTGTCCGCCTATTGTGTCGAGGATGATGGCGGCGTCGGTAACGTCTTTTGTGATGGGCCCTATCTGGTCGAGAGAAGAGGCAAAGGCCACCAGTCCGTAACGTGAAACGCGTCCGTAAGTGGGTTTTAGTCCCACGACCCCGCAGAAGGCGGCCGGCTGGCGTATGGAGCCCCCGGTATCGGAACCGAGCGCGGCGGGGACTTCCGAAGCGGCGACAGCCGCGGCGGAGCCTCCGCTTGAGCCTCCGGGGACTCTTTGAGTGTCCCAGGGGTTTGCGGTATTGAAATAAGCGCTGTTTTCGCATGATGAACCCATAGCGAATTCGTCCATGTTGGCACGTCCGATGAAGACGAAGCCTTTGGCGCGGAGCCTCGCGGCGGCGGTCGAATCGTAAGGGGATTTCACATTCTGTAATATCTTTGAAGCGCAACTGCAAGTCTGGCCTTCCGCCACAATGCAATCTTTCAGCGCTATGGGAACTCCGTCGTAAACGCTGAGTTTTTTTCCTGAAGCGCGGCGCTTGTCGGCTTCTTCCGCCATGCGCATTGTCGCGGTTTCATTGACGACTAGAAACGAATGCAGTTTCGGTTCAAGCTCTTTTATCCTGTCGAGGTAAAGGCGGCAGAGTTGAGAAGACGTTGTTTCTCCTTTTTCCAAAACCTGAGAGGCTGAATGAATGGTCATTTTTTTGATATCAAAACTCATTATGACATCTCCTCCCCAGGCATAACCTGCGGTACTTTTATGAGTTCGCCATCAATTGTGTCAGGGGCGTTTTCGAGCATTTTTTCGCGCGGAAAAGTTTTTCCGGCGGCGTCTTCGCGCCATACGTTGCAGAGCTGTGCCGCGTGTGCCGTCGGTTCTATGCCCGAAACGTCAAGCTCTTTGAGCTGTTCGATGTATTCGAGAATGGCCTCCAGTTCTTTCTGAAGCTGTTCTTTTGCTTTTTCGTCAAGCTCAAGACGGGCAAGTTCAGCCACGTACCCTACGTCAATGTCAACTTTAGCGCCCATAAAAAACCTCGTGTTTATTTCCCGCTCTGTTCGAGTTCCAGCGTTTTTGTAACCTGGTCGCATACTTCGCTCGGTCCGAAATACTGTATCGGGCCCGGATATACGTAATCTGTTTCCACGGCCCACCTGTTTCTGTGTTTTATGAATTCCAGGAAAGGCGCGCCGTCGAGTTTGACAAGCGCTTTCTGAATGACAGGCTTGTCTTCGCCGTGCCTTCTTTCCACGTTCATCATCATTGTTATCGGAATGCCGCCGGATGTCCACTTGTCGGCGATTTTCGTTGTGTTTTTCACGGATGCCATGAAGCCGGTTTTGCCTGCGCCGATGAGGGCGGCGGCCGTGAAGCCGAGGCTGTAACAGTAATCGGCGTCATAATTGGACGGGGCCGCGCATCTTCCTTCATAGCCCATAAAATGGGCCTGGGTCGTGAATTTGCCCTTGTACTTGCCTTCCGCCGCGAGTTCTTTCAGTTTCAGCCCGACGAGTTCCGCCAGGAACTTTTCGGTTTCGATGAGAGACACCTGAACGTTTCCGTGCGGGTCTCTGTCCATTGCCAGCTGAAGCTGTATCTGCTGGGGCAGGGAACTGAAAACATAAGACGAGTCTTTGCTCAGGTGATGATTGAGGAATACGATTTTTTCATCATTGGTGAAAAGTTTGCGGAACGCGTCTTCTTCCCTTGCTAGAATATCGTTGAGTTCGCTGATAAGTATTTTCATTTCGGGTATGAATTCTATGAGCCCTTCCGGTATCAGGACTATTCCGAAATTACTGCCTTTGTTCGCGCGTTCAACGACGGCGGAAGCGATGGAGTTGACTATTTCCTCCAATGTCTGCTTGTGTTCTGCCACTTCTTCCGAGACAATAGCCACGTTAGGGTGTGTCTGGAGGGCGCATTCGAGAGTGATATGTGAAGCGGAACGCCCCATGAGCTTTATGAAGTGCCAGTATTTCTTGGCTGAGTTCGAGTCTCTGCATATATTGCCTATGAGCTCGCTGTAAACGCGGCAGGCCGTATCAAAACCGAAAGACGCTTCTATCTGGTCGTTTTTCAGATCGCCGTCTATGGTTTTGGGGCAGCCGATGACCTGTATGGGTATGTTTCTGCTTTTATAATATTCAGCGAGGAGACAGGCGTTTGTGTTTGAGTCGTCGCCGCCTATTACCACGAGGGCTTTGATGCCGAGCTTTTCGCAATTCTCCCTGGCTTTCTCGAACTGTTCGGCTTTTTCAAGTTTAGTGCGCCCGGAGCCGATCATATCGAAACCGCCGGTATTCCTGTAAGCGTCTATTATATCGTTTGTGAGTTCGATATATTTATTGTCGGTGAGACCGCTGGGGCCGCCCTTGAAACCGTAGAGCTTGCTGTTGGGATTCAAAGACCTGATGCCGTCAAAAAGTCCGGCGATGACGTTATGTCCGCCCGGCGCCTGTCCGCCGGAAAGAATAACTCCCACGTTTATGGGGGCGTTCAGGTGTCCGCCGCTTCCTTTTTTGAATTCCACTTTGGGGCTGCCGTAACTTGACGGGAAAAGTTTCTGTATCTGTTCGCAGTCCGCGACTGATTTTGTTTTTTCCCCTTCGATGACGGAGACGGCCGCGCCGTTTCTCAACGCGGGCGGAAGTTTCGGCTCATAGGAAGCCCTGGCTTTCTGCAACGGTGAAATAATCGTACCCATTTTTTACCTCATATTTTTATTTAAATGATTTATAAATCAAGGAAAAGATACGCTACCATTTCATGACGGATAATCAAGCCGTTTTTCTCCTGCAATCACAGGAATTTAATACATTTTTTTCAACCACGGAACACACGAAAATTATACTAAGGAAAGAATTAATATACAAGAAAACTGTCATAAAAATTGCCTGAAAGCCAGAGAGAAATAGAGAATGCGAGAATTATCCAAGCAATCGTTTTAATCGACGGTTCAAGGTTTTTTTAATTAAAAAATGTATCTTAATAGCACTGAAAGATTCAGTTACTCAGAATAAAACTCATTCTGAGATCAATGGTCATAAACTATTTTAGGTTTTTCTCGCTTGTTAAGCCTGTCAAATAGGTGGGAAAGTAGACTTAAAATATCTAAACAATCTTTTTCTGAAAATAAGCCTCGTTTTTTTAATTCTTCCTCTGTTGAATGTGAAGAAACTGGATTTTTGAATCCAGTAACAAGTCCTCCTGAATAAAATTTCTGACCCTCTTCAATATCAGTTTCTATCTCATCTTTACGTTTGGTTAATGATATCGGTTTTGTCTCTTCTCTACCGAAAGCATGCATCATTATTTGATAATCTGACGACTGTCCAGTGACTTTAGAAATTTCTCTTACCTTGGAAATATATAACTTTACAGCTTCAGAAGCCGCCTGAAAATAATTACCTTGCTTATATAACCTTTCGACTACGTTGCTTTCTGTAATAGCTGTATTTAAATATCGCCAATGTAGTGTTGCATATTCAGGCACTATTTCGTGCATAGCTTGTTCGAATATGAAAATAGGATTTTCTTTTGCATCTGGTTCAGCAATAGCATCAATAGCTCTTTCAATAATATTGGCTTTGTCCGAGGGAATTGAAGATAACCATTTTTCACGATCAAAACCGATTTGCGGAGAGGTTTCCTTCCTATTTAATTCTTTACGTTTTTTTCGCCATTCTCTCTGAACAAAAATAAGCATCTCTTGGAGAAAAAACCTTAATTTTACTGTTTCATTTTTTTCCCAATCTAAAGATTGTCTGTTTGTTGAGATTAAGTCTTCATCACCTATTCCCTCATCAATAAAATCGACATTTAGCCATCCGGTTGTGTAGGAAAAAAAATGGCTGGATTCTGCCCGCCCGAAAAACTCAGGTAGGTTAACCATTCTTCCATTGGCAAAAAGAGTAATTCCTCTGAGATTTGGCTTAAGAGGTTTTTCTGATGTAATTATTTCTCCTTTAATTTTATCTTTGTTCTCATATTTACTTTCAAAGCCAGAAAAAGATTTGGGGTAATTCCAGTAAAATTGTTTATCTATTCCTTGATACTTTAATTTATTGTCAATACTGATTGGATTTTCATTATTAAGTTTTATTGTTATTTTGAAATGGGCATCAATAAAATTAAACATTTTCGAGAGGCTTGCCGCCAAATCTTCCGGTTTGAAATTTGATTTTCTCTTGAGATTGGAAATGGTTATTTTAGTAAAAGCATTTATTTCTTTTGTATCGTGTAAATCAAAGTGTGGCATATAATCAGGACTTTTTGAGCTATCCCAAGTCTTTAGCTCTTCCCAGTTAAGTGAAAACTCAGTATATTGTTTTTCATTTTTCTTGTGTGTAATAACTTTAATTTCATTTCCAATACCAAATAACGCTAATTTCCCTAATCCTTTTTTACCAGTTGCAGTACGGCCTTCTGGAGTAATTTTCATTTCCTCGCTTCTTCTATTTCTTCCAATTTTCAAAAAATATTTATTAACTTCATCAAAAGACATACCAAATCCATCATCTTTTACATCAAGGCTTTTGGTCATTCCATCATCATGAAGGATAATTTCGACATTCTCAGCGTCGGCATCGTAAGAATTTGCAACAAGCTCTGCAATCGCTGCTGGCAGGTTAGAATACATTTTTATTCCGAGATGTTGTATTGTGTTTGGATCAAATGTCATTCGCAATTTTTTGTCTTCACTGTTCATAATTTGCCATACTCCTCATTTGTATCTGGTTGTCAAAATATCCAGTTCATTTTTTATGACCGACAAAACTCTCTCTCCTAATAACACTGGAACTGCATTTCCTATTTGGCGTGAAGAAGAAATTATTCCTCCTGAAAAAATGAAGCTTTCGGGGAATGTTTGAAAACGGGCGGCATGTCTTACTGTGATCCCATGATTTTCAAAAGGGTGAAGGAATCTTCCTTTTGATGGATTAGTGCAACCTGTTGTCATCGTTGGCCCCGGCTGAATTGTACAGATTCTGCCATAAACATCATTGTGTCCTTTGTGCTTGGCGTGACATGGTAAATTACGCTTTGACTGGTTCCTGCTTCCTCCATTTTGGGGTGTGCTGGCAAATACTTCAATAAGCTCTTCTGTATGATGCATGTGAATTGCATTCGGATCGTTTTGGGCAAGTTCCTTTGTAAAGATAACATCTGCTTTTATCCACTGTGGAAGTTTTTGGAATGTAACTTCTTCTGCGTTAGGAGAAAAATTAGTCTTGGGGGGGGGCCAAGAATAACATCGACTCCAATTAATATCAGCTCTCTTTCCTAGAATGAATACTCGCTTACGATTTTGTGGAACTCCGTAGTTCTTTGCATCAAGAATTATTGGTGGTTCTACAGTATAACCGTTTTGAAAAGCCAATTTATAGAATTTAGTCAGGTATTTCTCATGGCGTTTCCATAATAATCCTGTAACATTTTCAACAATAAAGAATTTAGGACGTAATTCATGGATATATTGAAAATATCTCAATAGAAGTTCGTTTCTCGGATCATTTACGCCTGTGTCTTTGAATCTATGCTTGGAAAAACCTTGGCATGGTGGTCCACCAATAATAACATCAACTTCTTTAGTCGCGAATTTCCTTTTTATTGGATTGATGACATCAATAGGTTCCAGTTGATTAATATCATTTTCAAATAAAATGGGGGGACTTTTCTTATTCACAATAAAATTGTTTCTATAGGTTTCACAGGCATGAGCATTATTCTCAATTGCGGCTACAAGTTTAAACCCGATGTGTTGTGCTGCGCATGAAAAACCACCAGCCCCAGCAAAAAGATCAATTACCGTATGTTTTTTTATTGATTTCATTATTTCCCAATATGAATTCTTTTGTTCATTTGTCTTCTACCAGAAAGTTAGTAAATGTTTCCGAGCCAATTTCGCAGTAATTATTGTTAGATGCACAAAATTGCTGAAATGAAGAGAGTAAGAAAGAAAATAAACATTCTTTTTTTGCTTTGCTTATGCTTTTCAGAAGACACCCCCATATTACAAACACTCGCCATCCTGCGGTAATCAGTGCTTTTACTGTTACATTGTCACGCTGGACATTTCTCTGGATTTTTTTTTGCCACCAGTTGTGGCGTGTTTCTGGAATTTTGGCATTTGGGCAATTCTGATGGTAATGCCAAAAGCAACCACGGACTTCAATAACAGTTCTGTATTTGGGCAAAACAATATCTGGTTTGCCTGGAAGTTCTTTTACATGAAGGCGGAAACGGTAACCATTACGATGTAGAAGTGAACGCACAATAAGCTCCGGGAGCGTGTCTTGGGACTTGATATGACTCATGTTCCAACTGCGTTGTTCTTTACTACGCGTATCCATCAACTTCTAGCACCTTTTTTCATTCGGTAGCCCTTGATATTAGTTTGACGGCATGATGCTTTAAATTACAAGTGTTTTATATGTCGTTTTTTATGATTTTGCAAATCCCTAAAAGCGATACGCTACCATTTCATGACGGATAATCAAGCCGTTTTTCTCCTGCAATCACAGGAATTTAATACATTTTTTTCAACCACGGAATACACTGAAAACACGGAAAGAAGATTTCTAAAAAGAGGAGAGAGGAGAGTCCGGACTGGTATGCTAGCAGTCCGCAAGTAGGGGGCCCCTTCGGCTCTCCTCCTCCCCCGAGAAAGATCTGCGGAAGGATTTAAGCCATAAAAAAAAGGACGCAATCCTGTCCGCATCCCAATCAAGGTACTGGTATACCATTTTGCAAATACGGAAGAACTGCGCCCATGCATATATATGCGGGCGCAAGCCTTGAGTACGTTTTTTGCAAAATTAAAATTACCAGTTTTATGATTGAGTAAACGTATCAAAAATCACTGTTCAAAAATATCAAAGAACTTTATCTCTTTTAAATTAGCCCTTTTTTCGGCAAAGTCAAGAAAGATTTTTTAAGCTCAAAGTCAGGTGAAGAAAAATTATTTAATAGGATCGAAATCGATTCTGACCCTGAAGCCGAGAACAGCCGCGTATTTTTTCAGTGATGTCATGCTTGGAAGAGTTTTAGTGTCCCCTGATGCGAGTTTTTCGATACGGGCAACGGCGGCCTGACTGGTGTGCATTCTGCGGGCTATCTGCTGTTGGGTGATGCCTGCTTTCCTCCTTGCTTTAAGGACGGTATCAAGAGCTGAAATTTCGGGATCGGTCTCGTTCCATATTTTTGCGAAATCGGCGTTTTTCATTGCTCTTGCAAGCATGGCGTCCCTATCATGAGGGACTGCTTTGAAAGCTTCTGTTTTATTTCCACGCATTTTGAACCTCCTTCATTCGCTTTATTGCTATTTCCAAGTCATTTTTCGGAGTTTTCTGAGATTTTTTTACAAAGGCATGGAGGACTATGATTTTTTTGCCAACCACGGTACAATAAAATACCCGTCCTATGCCTTCTGCCCCTTTTGCCCTTATCTCAAAAAGCCCGGCGCCAAAGGCTTTTGTGTGAGGCTATCCAAGATTAGGGCCATATTCAAGCATTCTATCAGTAAGATTGAAATAACGCTTTTTAATCAGAGGAGGGTTTAATTCCCCGATGCTTGCATCGTAAAAAAATGGCAAGTATATTTTGCTATGATGCAAAACGAAGATGAGCATATATACAAAAGTCACAATAAAAGTCTTTTGCTCTATCATTTTGTTTTTCCTGCAAAATATAGGGTCAAAGTATTTTCAGATACAGTAGATGAAAAATTGCGAGAAATCTGTATTGGGATAAGCGAACGCTATGAAATAAACTTCATTGAAATAGGAGTTGATGAAGATCATGTGCATTTTCTTGTTCAAAGCGTTCCAATGTACTCGGTGACACAATTGGTGAAGATGATTAAGAGTTTGACAGCTTGCCAACTATTTGCTAGCTGTCCGGAGCTCAAGAAACAATTATGGGGCGGAAATCTTTGGACAAGTGGCTATTACGTGAATACAGTTGGTCAATATGCGAGTAAGGAAGTTATTCAACGTTACGTTGCAGGGCAGGGGAAGTATCGAAAGCTACACGAAGGACAACTGGTGTTTGAGTTTGATGTTCTGTAACAATACCTCGTGTGCTTGCACCGAGGTAGTTTATT
>Ga0209417_1003444_pt1 | contig 21160 bp, 18 predicted proteins | sample RifGroF2_FD_184002 | JGI IMG/M metagenome (GOLD analysis project Ga0209417, IMG submission 184002) | Groundwater microbial communities from Rifle, Colorado, USA - Groundwater F2 (SPAdes) (version 2) | ecosystem: Environmental > Aquatic > Deep subsurface > Groundwater | place: Rifle, Colorado... | reverse complement strand
AACGTGTTTGCCAATCAAAAAGTCCTTTAATCATCATTTTTGCTTTCCTTGCGAAAGATGGAATAATATATTTGAATGCCAAAGAGCTAAAATAATCGTAAGTGCATTGAAATGCACATAAAAATACTAATTTTTAGAGATACCCTTAATATTTCAATCGCGGGAATTTACTACCCTGAAGGGTATAACATATTATTTTTAAGCATTTTATGACCTTTTGTCCGATAAAACCTTATATAGAGCTTCAAAGCGTTAGAGACCTTTTGGAGAACTGGATGTTTTTAAATAAGAAAAATAACAGGCATCGGATGCCTAATCTGGTGCTGTTTATATCTTTATTTATTTCCATAGTTTATAACTGCGCACATTCTGCGCAGCAGCAGCAGCAACAGCAAGATGTAAATCAGCCAATTCGAGTCCGAATATTTTCAATGCGAATTATTTCTGTTCAGCAAGCTAAGGATTATTTAACCAAAGCTCAAATAACGAATTCCGCAGTTGCAATCCCCGGAACAAACGCCATTTCAGTTACCGCAAGCCCCGAAAAGCTTGTATATGCCGGCAATGTTCTTAAAATCGTTGACAGCAATGAGTTATACGATGTTAAGTTTATCGATATAGATTCCGAAAAGCTTCCGGCAAATCAGGATATAGAGGCAAAATTAGGAAGAAATTTTTCAGTCGGCACACTCCTGGAAGGCACCGGAACCACGCCTACGGTTAAATTAATTATTGATAGGTACGATGATGAAATGATGATTATCGCGCCAGCCGTTGAAATGGAAGCTTTGATTAATTTAATCAAAGAGCTTTCAACAGAAACCAAGCCGAAAATTGACAAAATTATCGATGGCAATACCGGAATCCAGGCAGAACCAAATCAATTAATGTCCCCTCTACCCGAGTCTGTTAAAGAAGTTAACGCAATTCCTGAAGAGGAAAAACAAGCGCCTTCTATAGATGTCGATTCATTAAATGAGTTTATGACTGAACTTGCCGAGGGCGCAAAGGCAGATAAAGAAGCCGCAAGATTAAAACCGCAAACTCCGGAAGTTACGACAGATTCTGAATTTATCAAACCAATTGAACCACAGGTAGCTGAAAAAACTCTTGAAACTGAAAAAGTTATATTAAATGAAGAGGCAAATAAAACCGTTGAAGAGCTTATGGCCCAGCAAAAAGGCCCGGCAATTAACGAAATGGACATACCAAATGGTGATGAGGTGCTTGAGCTGAATCTGCCGGAAAAGCTTGAGATTGTTACACTTATAGACCTTGTCGGCAGATATTTAAATCTGAATTATCTATACGATGAAACAAAGGTTACCGGCAGCGTAACTGTTAAAGTTCAGGGCAGGATTCGCGTGCGGGAGCTTTATAGTCTTCTTGAATCCGTTTTAAAATTCCGAAATTTTTCAATGAGCCGCAAAGGCAATCTTGTAACAATTGTTCCAATATCGGAAGCGCTCGACCAGGACCCCGTTTTAGTTGACGGCACAGTCAAACCCGGCGACGTGGCGGTTACTAAAGTCTTTAGACTAAAGTACATAAATACTGCGGCTGCAAAGAAGCTGCTTACAGAAATGAAGCTGGGTTCAAGTATCACAGAAATACCCGAAATCGGAACCGTTGTTATAACCGAATACGCATTTAGAATGCAGCGAATCGAGGATTTGCTCAATCTTGTGGATGTGCCTGGGCCGCCAAAGGAATTTAAGCTTCGAGTGCTGAAATATACATTAGCTGAAAGTCTTGTACAGAAAATTCAGGCATTGGCCGAACAACTTGGCACTATTGACATTACAATCGGAACGTCCACCGCTCAACCGACAATTCCGGGCAGAATAACAAGAACACCGCGACCGATTACGCCGCCGGGGGCTATACCGGGTCAGACAACTGAAAGTACCAGTAAAGGCGTATTTGTCGATTTCGACAAACGAACAAATCGTGTTCTTATGATTGGCCTTCCGGCGGAATTAGAATCAGTTGATAAAATAATCGATTCTCTCGATGTTCCGCAACAGGACTTGCGCATTATTAGCGAATATGAAATTCAATTTATCGATATCAATAAAATCGTCGAAGCCTTAAAAGAATTAAACATAATTCAAGGCGCCATAAGCACTTCCGGTCAAAGTCAAAGACAAACAATAACCAGGCCGGGCGGAGAAGGAGTGCCGCAGCCGATGATTAATCCCGCGGTATCTGAAAGCGGTACCGGGGGGGCAGCGTTGCTCGACCAGCCGCAGGTTGTTATGCTCGAATCAACTAATTCGCTTCTTGTAAACGCAACGCCGGAACAGCATATTCAAATTTCACAGATCATTGCATATATTGATCGTGAACCGATACAAACCGCAATACCATATAAAATATACAGGCTGGAAAATCAAGACCCGGAAGATTTGGCTGAAACGCTCAATGGTCTTATTGGTAAAACTGTTACCGATGCCGAAGGCAAGATTCAGCAAAGTGTAAAATATACCGAAGAAAACATTGTGATAGTGCCGGACTTGGGGACATTTTCACTTATCGTTTACGCAAGCAGGAAGAACCAGGAATGGATTGGCAGTCTTATACAAAGTCTCGATGTACGCAGACCGCAGGTTCTGATTGATGTATCGCTTGTGGAAATTACACGTGATGACAAATTCCAATACGACCTCGATGTTGTCGCGAACGCTACGGATTTAGTTGAAAATAGTTTAGTTATTAATGGCGATGCTATTAATACTCGTTTTCCAGCTTCGTCGCCGTCGGATAAACTATTTGAAGGTGGTTTTTTTGCGCCAGTAGGATCTGATCAGGTTGCAAGAGGCTTTTTTAATGCCGGCAGAATACAGGTTTTACTCGATTTAATTGATAAAAACCAATATGGCAGAGTCCTTGCAAGGCCAAAAGTTCTTGTAAACGATAATGAAGAAGGAACAATTTCAACGGAAGATGTAACATATATCGCTCAGACAACTACCACTATTGTGCCGGGAGTAGATACGCCGCAAACATCAACGACATTTACACCATATACTGCGAAAATAGAATTAAAGATTACACCGCAAATAAGCGAAGGCAGTCTGCTTCGTCTCGAAATAGAAATGCAGCGTAATGATTTTCAGGATACAGCAGGCTCAACTGGCGGACCCCCCGATGAGAAGAAGAGCAATGTAAATACGATAGTAACTGTCCCGGATGGAAGTACAATAATTTTAGGTGGTCTTACGAAGCTTAATCAGGACAAAACGACGAATAAAGTTCCTCTTTTAGGTGATATTCCGGTTGCAGGCACATTATTCAGAAGTGCAGGCAAAACCGCGGTTGACAGCAAGTTATATATTTTCGTAAAGGCCAATATTTTGAGGCCGGAAGATACGCTCGGAATGGATCAGCTAAAGGAAATCTCAAGAAAGAACAGAGTTGAATTTGAAGAAGCTGAAACAAAATTTCAGAAATTCCAATTGTTCCCTGGCGTAGAAGAAAAGCCGATAGATCCGGAAAGAGTACTTGAACAGTAAAATTTAAGATTTGATAGTTTGAGGCTATTCCGAAAATTTTAAATTATTATGAAATTGAATGAAAGACCTACTGATAAAGACGGCCCAAAGGACTGGGATAGTCGATGCTGATATGCTCGCAAATATTATTGAGCAAAACGCATCCGGTCCGCAGCGGCTGGATGAGATGCTCCTTAGTTGTCCGCATTTTACAGAAGATGCGGTTTTGCGACTTTTCGCGGAAACTCTAAAGATAGAATATTTTTCAGAAATTGATTCGGCTAATGTTCCAAAACAATTCATAGAAAATGTTCCGCCGACATACGCGCAGCATCATTATCTTATTGGCGTAAAAACACCGCAGGACGATGGAGTAATCACAGTCGTTCTTTCCCGGCCGTTCGATACCGAAGCGGTCGATAATGTTTCAAGACTTACAAAATGCGCGGTCAATATAGGGCTTGCGACAAAAACTTCGATAACAGCGACGATTGATACTGCATACGAACAGAAGAGCACCGTTATCGATGATGTCGCGGAAGAACTCGACTCACAAAATCTTGACCAGCTTGTCGATGAAGTCGCGACTGCCGATGATTTGCTTGACGTTGTAAATCGCCCGCCGGTGATTAGGCTTGTCAACGATATACTTTTCCGTGCGCTGCAATTACGCGCGAGTGATATTCACGTTCATCCATACGAGGGCAAAATTCAAATCCGCTACAGAATCGACGGCATTTTATATGATACGCTTAGTTTGAACCGCAACGTTCTGTCACTCGTAGTTTCACGTATAAAGGTTATGGCGGGTATGGATATCGCAGAGAGAAGAATGCCGCAGGACGGCAGATGCTCTGTTCGGCTTGGCAATCGTGAAATCGACCTCCGTGTCAGTACGGTTCCGACAAGCTATGGCGAAAGATGTGTACTTCGTTTGCTCGATAAAAGCACGGGACTGTTCAGTCTTGCCGAACTTGGGATGATGGAAGACGATTTGAAGATTTTCGATTCGCTGCTCGACCGTTCGCATGGAGTTATTTTTGTTACAGGTCCGACAGGCAGCGGAAAAAGCACGACTCTTTACGCGGCGCTTAATAGAATGAACGCCGTTGAAAAAAACATCATTACAATCGAAGACCCAATCGAATATCAGCTTGGCGGTATAAGCCAGATGCAGGTGGCGACGAGAAAAGGTATGACGTTTGTTACGGCACTGAGGCACGTTTTACGACAGGACCCTGATGTTATAATGGTCGGCGAAGTTCGTGACGAAGAAACCGCGAGAATGGCGATTCAGTCGTCTTTGACCGGCCACCTTGTTTTCAGCACTTTGCACACTAACGACTCGGCAGGCGCGATAAGCAGACTTTTAGACCTTGGCGTTGAGCCTTATCTTGTAAGCTCATCATTGATTGCGGTTCTTGCGCAAAGACTTGTGCGAAGAATCTGCCCCGAGTGCAGACAGGAATATCATCCTACAGAAAATGAATTGCGTGAACTTGGAATCAGTGCTGAAAAAGGACAATTTTTTGTCGGAGCAGGATGCAGCAAATGTTTTAATACCGGCTACAAAGGCAGAACCGGGATTTATGAGCTTATGATGCTTGACGAACAAATCCGCGAAATGGTAAATGTTCGACAAACAGCCGGCGTGATAAAACAAAAGGCGATTGAAAAAGGACTTCAAACTTTGCGTATGGATGGAGCGAGAAAAGTTTTGGCGGGAGCAACGACAATCGCCGAAGTTTTAAGGGTGACCCAGGCAGATTTATAAAGATTGATTTGAACGTTAGAAGTTGATCTTAAATTTTATTTAGAACTAAAATATGCCCAGATATTCATACATAGCACTCGCAGGCGGCGGAAAGACCATCAAAGGGACGGTTACCGCAGAAAATCCGTATTCTGCCCGCAAACAGCTTCGAGCACGAGGTATTCACGCAACTGATATTAACCAGGTTGCGGCTGAAAGTGAAGTCAAGAGCGGTTTATTCGGCCTGTTTGTTAAAACAAAAAAATCGCATATTATCGAATTCACAAAACAGATGTCCATTCTGCTTAACTCTGAAATAAAATTAACGGAATCTCTTTCAGTTTTAATTGAACAAACTCCTGATGCGCGTTTTAAAAATGTGATTACTGATATTCGCGACAGAGTTGTTACGGGCGAGGCATTTGCCGATGCACTGGGCGATTATACAGAATATTTCGATGTAATTTATATAAGTATGATTAAAGTCGGCGAGGCTACCGGTTCGCTGGGCAAGACGATGGAAACAATTTCGAGTTTTATGGAAAAGCGCAGACGCATCGAATCTAAAGTTATGACTGCGATGATTTATCCTATTTGCCTTACTATTGTCGGCACCATTGCGATTATAATATTGACCACATTTGTTTTGCCGAAAATTATTGTTCAAATTCAAAAAGCAGGTATGCAGCTTCCGCTTCTAACGAAAATCTTGATGGCGGTAAGCGATTTTCTTATTCATTACTGGTATCTTGTAGCTTTTGCTATTGTACTAATCATTTGGCTGGTCAGGAAATTTTTGAAAACAGAAAAAGGTGCATATCTTCGAGATAAAACTCTTTTATCTCTTCCGGTATTCGGACCGTTAATGAAACAGGGGGTGGTTTCACGATTCGCTTCAACTCTTTCAACACTGCTTGGTTCCGGATTGAGTATGGCCGAGTCGCTCAAGGTTGTTGCCGAAGTTACGGGAAATGTGATTATGGTTGACGCTGTGAGAAAAGCACGCGACAGGATTCTTTCCGGTGCGGATATTGCGACACCTTTACGCGAAAGCGGGGTTATATCGCCTGCAATTGCTCACATGGTTGCAGTTGGCGAAAAAAGCGGTGAGTTGACAAAAATGCTTATTAATATAAGTGAAAATCTTGAATCGAGTTCGGATATTGTTATAGACAGATTAAGCGCGGCACTGGAGCCATTGATTATTGTTGTGATGGCTATTTTTGTAGGATTGATTGCGTTTGCGGCGCTGCTGCCGATATTGAGATTCTCTGCTGGAAATTTTTAAAACTACAATCTTCAATTATGAAAGGTATAATATGATACAAAGAAAAGACAAACGTAAGAATGGTTTTACATTAGTTGAAATTATGGCTGTTATTATCATTATCGGCCTGCTTGCCGCGGTAGGAGCAGTGAATTTCCTTGGTCAAACAGACAAAGCACGTGTTACTACAACAAAAGCAAATCTTAAAATGCTGCATAACGCGGTCGCTCAGTTCAAAATGGATACGGGCAGATACCCGACTGAAGAAGAAGGATTGAATGTTTTGATCGAGGCGCCAACTGATGTCAAAGGATACCAGGAAGGCGGCTACCTTGATTCGACAACGGTTCCAACGGATGCATGGGGCTTCGAATTCCTTTATGTTGCATACCCTGAAAGCGGCAAACCTTACGCAATAGTAAGCTACGGAGCTGACGGTCAGGAAGGCGGCGAAAGTTACGATACCGACCTGTACAGTACCGATGCGAATTGATAAAAATTCATCTTGTTCTAAAAAAATCGGCTTCGGCAAAGGCGCTATTCTTGCTGAAATTGTAATGGTGCTGTTCATCATTGCAATGTTTACGATGATGGTTATGGTTAGTCTTTCGGGCGCGTTGAGCAGGGACAGTTTCGCCAACAGGGCGAATGAACTTGTAACGATTTTTCAGAGAGCGGCAACAAGCGCAGCCGAAACAGGCAAAAGATACGAAGTTATTATTGATTTTGTACAGAACACATATACGCTGCGTGAAATAACAACCGGGCTTGTCGCTGTTGAAGAAATCCTTGATGAGGAAATAATTCAGACGGGAGAATTCAATGAAAGATTTCAAGTATATTATGTGCTGTTCGATGACGGCGAATGGACTAATCAGGCACCGGCACTTTTCAGAGTTGGTAAATCCGGCTGGCAGTATGGTGGAAAAGTAGTTGTTATAGACGACAATGGAAAAGAATATTCAATCATAGTTAACAGGTTGAGCAGAATTATTGAGCTTAGAGAAGGCGATGTTGAAATTGTCCCTTCAAAAACTTCCGATGAAATGGGATTCTAAACAAAATACGTTAAGCAGAAATGGTTTCACACTGATTGAAATGTCAGTTGCGCTTGTCATACTCGGTATGATTATCGCTTCTGTTTTTGTCATAATCAATCGTGCGGTTGAAACAATCGGAGACTGGCAGACGAAAATTGAAGCTTTTGAAATCGCACGAGAAAATATGGAAAAGCTATTAGCTCAGAAATCTTTAAGCGATACAATCGAATACGGCACAAGTGAAACGAACCCCGATATAAAATGGGAAACCACTGTTGAGTCTTTTTATGAACCTGTTTCAAACAAAATGTGGATGCGGGCGATATGCATATCGGAATTTACAGACAGTAAAGGCGAGGAGCAGAAAGTCGAATTGACACACTGGCTGACGAGTTTAAGCAAAAAACAGATTATGCAGATTATGGAACAGCAGCAAAGAGAAGAACAGTTTTCTGAATCTACGAATGATGAAACGCAGCCATCGGATCAGGAAAATCCTCAGCAGGGTGATAATCAGCAAGGCCAGAATTCGCTTGGCCCTCCACCAGAAGGTTATACAAGCTGGGATGATGTACCGGCCGAACAATTATTTAAAATTCTCGAAAACAGTTTAAAAGAATGATAAATCAAAATAAAAAAAATAACGGCTTTTCTCTTGCAGAGGCTTTGGCAGCCCTTGCTATCGCGGCAATGATTATGGTTACCGTCATTGGCGTATACGCAAGTGTAAGAAAAACGCAGACTTCTGTTGACGGACGACTTAAAAAAAGTTTTAAAGCTACCGAAATACTTCAGCGTATTGCTGAGGACATTGACAGACTTGCGCTTCCGGGTTCTGATGTTTCGGTTTCGATAAAAAACAGAATCGATATTGAAAATTTTATGATTTCACAGATGATTATCGAAAGTAAAATTTATGATAAGGATAATAAACCTCAAACTTTCGAAAAAATAGTATGGCAGAGCCGTGTAGCAGCCGATGGAAATGAGTTAATAATTTTCCGGGCGCACAGCGGTTATTCTTTGGAAGACAAAATGCTTGATGAGCCGAAGGAAAAATACGAAACGGAACTCTATATACCAGTGTGCAGCGGAGCGACTCTTTTCGGGATCGAAGTAACAGATGGCAATAATGTAATTCAGGAATGGACAACTTCGACGCTGCCGCAGGGCGTAAAAGTATCAATTTCGTTTGAACCGCGAGAATTCGATGTGCTCGGCAATTTGTCTGTGCCGGAAGATGCGATTAGAACAAGAATTATTGCAATGGACCGATTCAGGCAAATACCTTACACGTTTTTATATAAAGAATTCGGAGATATGAATGACGTTGATGTAAATGATGTTAATGAACCGCTGGATGTTAATGAACCAAAAGATGTAAACAGCCAGCCGGATGAATCAGACCAAAGAAGAGATGAGCGTATCCGTGAATAGAATATTGGAAAAATCTCAATCTCAACATAAAGGCGTCGCACTGATATTTACGGTGATTGTGCTGGTATTGCTGACTGCGCTGGTCTATCGTTTAAGCTCTTCTGTAAGCCAGTGGAAGCACAGGATGCAATATATGATTGACTATCAGTCGGCAAGATATGCCTGCGAATCGGGGTTGAAATATGCTCTTGCCTCTATAGAAGAAATCGATGTAAATTGTATTTCAAGGCCGAACGAGCCGGACTTTTCAGACTTGTTCACAATGAGCGATGAAGAATATAAAAAAATGATGCAGCAGTGGGCAATAGAGATGGCAATGCAGCTCGACGCAAACGGCCTAAGCAAAAGCAATTTCCACACTGACTATATGGATTTGAGCCGTTCAGACAGCAATGACAGCAATGGTATGAGCAGCAGAATGGATCCATCAAGCTACGATATCAATGATGTAAATGCAAACAGCACCTCATTGGATATGAATGAACCAAACGAAATCTATATTCGCGGTCCTTATGGCCCAGCCTGGCCATATATAACTAAACCTATTGAAATCGAATTTGGTAAAGCGAAAGTTACAATAGAAATAATCGATGAGAACGCTAAAATCCCACTTATCTGGGGGATGAGTACGGATGCGAATTCGAAAGATGAATCGAAAGCCGCTATCGTAACATTCTGTGAATGGATGCAGATGCTGCAAAGCGACATTGATCCTTTGCTTAGTGAACTTGATAAGATGAAGGATGTTAAACCTTTTAGTATAGCTCTTAAGCCTGTTACAGTTACATCTACCCAAACTGCCGATTCGAATTCGTCGCAAGCAGCCGCTACCGGTCGATTGGCCAGAAGAATCAGCAGAACCAGATCACGGGGCAGGGTACGAGAAAAAATCGTTGAGCAGACCAGGCCGGAATCTGGTCATACGCTCGATTTCGCAAAAATACTGCACAGTCCTATGATAGACCTTGAAACGCTCGCAAAGCCGGTCAATGAAGATGAAACACGCAGTGAGTCAGCCCTTAAATATATTAGTTTGTGGGGTACACAGAAAGTGAATGTAAATTCAGCACCGCGGCAGGTATTGGAAGCCGCCTTTACTTTCGGCGGCGATGCCCCGGAAATTGCGCAAAAAATCATAGATGAAAGGAAAATAAAACCTTTCGCAAGCAATGATGACTTCAACAAAAGACTTGTTAGTTTTTTTGGTTCCATCAGCAAATGCGAGCCGTATATAACAACTCAGAGCGATTGTTTCTCAATTCGAGTTAAAGCGACGAGCGGTGTCGCCAGAGTTTGTGCAACAGCGGCAGTAAAAAAAGAACAGTCAAAAGTTCAGAAAATTGGTATAATTATTGAATAATTTTGGAGTATATCCGGTTGGAACAAAATAAATATCTTGGCATTTATATCGCAGCCGACAAGGCGACAGTGGTCCTCGCGGCGAAAATGGCAGGCAAAATCGAAATATCTGATTATTTTTGCGTTGTGCCTGAATCACAGCAGCAGCCGCCTGAAACACAGCAGGTTCAGAAATTTGCTTTTGCGGATGTTGCGGCAAAAATAAGTGCAGCAGTTGCGGAAAAACATTTTATATTTTCAAATGTTGCAGTTGCGATAGATTGCAGACTTTACAGGCAGCAGAAGCTTCATTCTGAATTTCAGGAATTCAAGCAAATCTCACAGACAATAAGATTCGATGCTGAAGAAGCATTGGCAGTCGATGCTGCTCAGACAGCGATTGCATTTGAAATTATCGGAAAACAAATCTCCGGCTCAGATGTGACGACTTTTGCGGCAGGCGCCGATATAATGACTGAAATAATTAAATCTCTGCAAAGCATCAAGCTGGACCCGGTTACGATTGAGCCTGATTCGATTTGCCTCCGCAGAGTTATTGATGATATGTCAAAAGATGCCATCGTCGCCGCTGTTTCGCAGACAAGATGTTTTATGCTTTGCCCGGCAGGTGCCGGTTCGGACGGCAAAGCGATAGTACGTTCCTTCCTTACTTCTCCTGCACAAAACAAAACAGCTCTTATAACCAGTCAGGTAATGCTGACTATGTCGGCCCAAAGTGCGGAGGGAAGAACAGGTGCTATAAGAGTTTTGGACATGACGGGCAATCTTGATGTAAATGCCCTGGCAGAGCAAACTTCTATGACTGTCGAATCGCTCGATATAACAAATAAACTCTTAATACCAGTGGAAGAAAATTTGAATGGATGTGAACCCCTGGAGTTGATTATAGCGGCAGGAGCGGCGTGCGGCCTTGCCGGGCGAACTGACAAAGTGGATTTCCGTTCAGATTTTATGCCTTACCAGGGTAGAAAAGCAGCAATTGAAAAAGCTGTTAAATTCGCAGGCATCGCAGCAACCGCATTGTTTTTAATATTAGGTGTTCTGCTGCAAATACGTTTTCACAATGCCGGCAAAGACATCAGCAGAATTGAAGCGAAATTTAAGGGCGAATATATTATCGCAATGCCCGGAGCGAGATTCCCAAAAAGCCGAGAAGCGGTTCGAAAACTCAAAAGTGAAATCAACAGGATAAAAGATGTTAAAAGCGGACTGCTAAGCGCATCAGGCGAAGACTCTATTGAAATGAAACTTACTTTGTTATTTGAGGCCTTCAACAGCGTACCGAAAAATATTGATATTGATATTGATAAAATAGCTGTAACAACCAAAACAATGAACATTACAGGCAGTACGAATCTGGGCGGAAATTTACAGCTTTTCAGTGCATTTGATAAACATCCAAAACTTATGAAAAGTTCAGCAACTTATGAGCCGAAAGACGGCAGAGACAATTTCAGGCTGACAATAGAGTTAAAACAGGGTCCAATAGAATGAAAGAAATCTATAAAAAACCAATTTTCTATTATGTTCTTATACCGGCGTTAATCAGCTTATGGCCTATTTGGCTTTTAGTTTTTGGTGTGCCCGGAGTCAAAGACAATCTCGAAAAATCCGTCAATGACTATGTTGAAGCTCAGAAATTGATTAGCCAAATACTCGGAGAACTCGACCCTCAGAGGCTTGATTACGCTAAGAACAAGAAAACAGGCGAAGCTTTCGATTTTATTACTGCAATTGATCAGGTAACAAAATTGGTCAGAATTACTCCAACAGGCTATAGGCTTAGTACAAGCCCGATACGAAAAATTAAAGGCGGGCAGACAAATCAGGATGCCTCGATGACAATTGAAAAAATCAATATTGAAAAATTTACAAAGTTCCTTTCGGTTATGCATATGCGATGGTCGAATCTTCAATGCAGCAATGTAACGCTTTCCAAAATCAAAGGAGAAAAAGACGCATGGAAAGCGGATGTGAGATTTATTTATTATCAATAAAAAAACAATATCTAATATTAAAGGGAATAAAATATGGTAAAGCAATTTGCAGCGGGGAGCTGTTATTCATACATTTTGGCATCAAATAATCAGGCATTAATCATCGACCCGCATATCAGTCTTGTTGATAAATATAAACAATATCTGTCTAAGAATAATCTTAGTCTCAAATACATTGTCGATACGCATACACACGCAGACCATTTCTCCGGGGCATCAATTTTGAAAAAACAATTAAATGTGCCTGTACTAATGGGAGAAAAAGCAATCTCGAATGTTGCCGACAAACGGATTAAAGACGGTGACGAAATCGAGGTAGGCTCGGAAAAAGTCAAAGTGATTTACACGCCGGGGCATACCGATGACGCGACAAGTTTGTACGAGGAAGGAAGAGTGTTTACCGGCGATGTTTTATTAATCGGAAGTGTCGGAAGAACGGATTTTCAAAATGGTTCACCCGAATCGATGTTCGATACTTTGCAGAAATTGAAAAAGCTGCCGGATGACACGATTCTTTGTCCGGGGCATGATTACAAAGGCAAGCACGAATCGACAATCGGAAAAGAAAAAGAAGAAAATCAGTTTTTTAAGGAAACGAATAAAGAAGCTTTTGTAAGCACTATGCGTTCGAAGGTCATTCCCAAACCTTTTAATATTGATAATATCGTACGTGTAAATCAAAAGGGTGAAGCGGCGCAAATTGAAATGGTTCGGCCGATGGATGCGGCGAAGATTTTGAAGGAAGACCCGAAGGCTAAGATTCTTGATGTTCGCTCGGCAATGGAAGTGAATCAATCGCGTATCGAAAATTCGGTTAATATACCAATTGATATGATTTCAGGGAAAATTGGCGATCTTAGTGAAAGCAAACAGAATTATCTTGTTCTCTGTCATAGCGGCAATAGAGCGACGATGGCGGCGGAAATGATGATGCACGCAGGGATTGCTAATGTTAAAGTTTTACAGGGAGGAATCACACAATGGCAAAAAGAAAAACTGCCGGTGATTAAAGGACAGGGCGGAATATCGCTCGAACGGCAAGTGCGGATTATCGTGGGAAGTCTTGTGCTTACGGGAATAATATTAGCTTTACTGGTGAATTGGGGATTTATCTTTATATCGGCGTTTGTCGGCTGCGGTCTTGTTTTTGCGGGGATTACAGATAGCTGTATGATGGGGATGATGCTGATGAAACTGCCTTATAATAAAAAACTTTATAAAACAGGAACAGGCGGGGGAACGTGCTCAATTAGCTGATTTGCTGATTGAAGAAATTAAGAATGATGATTGGTGGTTATGTTATTGCATTAAGGTAAAATTGCATTGAATTTCCGGTGTTATCTACTCCTTTTGGAGTAGATTTCGACGCATTAAGCCTTTCATATTAAGGATTTTCCTTATTTTGACATTCTAAAAAGATTACTTTTCGGTGATAATTCTTTCAATTTTCTCAATATATTTCTATAATAGCAAGCTATGTAAGCGAAATGATTTGGCTGTAAATGGATTGGTTTCAATCCGCAGGATGCTTTTCATTTCCTGGAATTATTCATTTATTTTTATTGGGGAATTTTTATGAAGAAACAAACTGTAATTATTTTTTGTGCAATCTTTTTCTTTGCAATGTTTTGCATATCGGCAGTAAATGCTGCTGATGTCCTGGCAATGGATATTAAGACGATGAGTTTTAATGTTCGAGTCGATATTGGCGGCGGATGGAGCGGACGCCGTGACAAGGTTGTTAAAATTATGAGCGACCAGGATGCCGATATAATCGGCGTTCAGGAAGCGCTTTCGCACCAGGTTGCACATATCCAGGCGGGACTGCCGAAATATGCGAATTATTCAGTCGGCAGAAATGACGGATTCCAAGACGGTGAAAGCTGCGGAATTTTTTATAAGAAAGACCGCTTCACATTGAGCGACAAAGGTACGTTCTGGTTTTCCAATACGCCAGACAAAGCATCGCAGGGGTGGGATGCCTGGCCGAGGATTTGCACATGGGTTTATTTGACAGATAAGACTACCGGAAAAAGTTTTTACGTTTATAACGTGCATCTTGCGGCATTCTTTGCATCCGGCGCACGCTATAAAAGTGCCGAACTGCTTGCAGAGCGAGTAGCCGCTCGCAAAACGAGTGACCCGTTTATTGTTATGGGCGATTTTAATATGAAGACGACCAGCAAAGGAATGAAGTATTTGCTGAATCATGAAGGCAATACTTCTTACGCGAGATTAACCGATGCGTGGACAACCATTCATCCCGGCACAAGAGGGCCAAGGTATGATCACATTACGATGAGCAAAGAAATTCGCCCTTTGAATGTAGAACTTGATAAACGAAAAGCATCTGATCATTATGCTCTTGTGGCAAATTTGCAGATAGCGGCACCAATATTAGCAGCCGAACCTAAGGCCGCTGAGATAGATTTAATTAATACACCAGTGCAGAATTAAATTTCAGATTTAAGATTGAAAATGTAAGATTTAAGATCAAGGGCAGATACATTCGTCTGCCCTTTTTTTTTATTTACATTAAATGCTGCAATTGATTTTCTATAATTATTTTTTAGGTTTTCTTGTTTCCGCTTTTGTGGAAAATGGTGCGGGACCGTTGAAATCAGTTACTTCCAGTTGCCGTTTTTCTATTTCTGAAAGCACCGGTTTTTCAATGATTCTCGGTGTTATGAAAACAACCAGTTCACTTGTAATAGTACTTTCACCTTCGAATCTAAAAGCCATACCCGCTACCGGCAAATCACCAAGAAAAGGGATTTTGTTTATCTGTCTTGATACATCCTTTTTGCGTAAACCGCCCAAAACGACGGTTTGATTGTCTTCTATCAGCAGAGTTGTTTCGGCTTCTCTCTTATCAATTACAGGCTGAGGAAAACTTTTGTCTTCCGTTCCGACATCGACTGTTGAAGTCTGTACGCTGAATTTTGGTCTTAACTCCAAGCGAACCATTTTTTCACGAGTAAGATGCGGAATTACTTCAAGCTCTACGCCGACCTCTTTAAAAGCTATTGTTCCGATACTGCCGCCGCCGGAGGTTTCTGTGAGTTCCTGGTACGGGATTTCCTGTACGATTTTAATATTAGCTTTTTCGTTGTCCAGAACGAGGATTCGCGGATTGGCGAGAAGTTTGGCATCGATGTTGTTTTGCTGTGCTCTTAAAAGAACGTCAATGTCAACTGCAGAATTTAACCATCCAAAACGCAGCGCGCCAGTAGTGCCTGCTGTTTTTCCAGTAGCACCAAGGAATGTGCCTGTCGAAAATGGTGATGTTGTGCCGGTAGGATTAGTTCCAACTCCGGTTACTCCGGTAGCATATCCTGTATTAAGGCCTGCTTGCCATTCAATACCTAAGTCGAGATTGTCTTTGCTTGTGATGTCGTATATTCTTGCTTCGACTTCGATTTGCGGCGTGATGCGATCAACTTCTTCAATGAACGTATCGATAGCTTTAATTTTACTTTCACTGTCGGTAACGATAATATTGCTTGTGCCCGGATTCGAAGAAAGTGAGCCTCGCGGCGATATGAATTTCTTTAAAGCATCTTCAACTTCCGCGACATCGGCGTAAGTAATGCGATATATTCGGCTGATGAGGCGTTCGGAAATTTCGGACATATCTTCAAGCGGCAGAACTCTTATCATATTGTTGCTTGCAATATATCCATAGCCGTGTGAAGCGAGAATGTTATTGAGCGCTTCATCGAGCGGAATTTCGGTAAGACTTGCGTTGACATTCCCTATAACCTTGGGACTTTTGATGATGTCAACGGCGGACTGGTCGGCCATTATCCTCAGAACATCCTCGATTGGCGTATTTCGGAAATCGACACTTACCCTTTTCTGCATTCGCAGACCAAGCGAAGAAAGAACTTCATTATTGGTTGAGTTTGTATCTGCCGGAATGTCGCCGATTACAAAGGCTGCTGAAAGAACAAATATCATTATCAAACTTTTGAATTTATTTTTCATAAATTACTCCTGATTTTCCCTGAAGTTTATCGCTGCACTTCCTGTGTCCAGATTTTGTTATTCATTTCGAATTGAACATTTTTTTTATTTATCTTCAAAATTGCCGCACCCGAGATTTTATCTCCCTGGTGCAGAATTTTGTCGTTAATGACAGCAGAAGGGCGGTCGTGGCTGTACATGATACCTTTAACCACAATATCGCCTGGAGCAGTATTTGTGTCTGAAGCAGAGGAAACAGCCTGCATAGGGTCGCGCAAGTCGGCAGGATATAAATCGGGGATTTGCCAATTTGTTTTTGTTGCAGAATTATCGGCCGAGCCATTGACTGGATTGGTTTGAATCGGATTTTGAATAATTGCAGAGCAGGATGCGGGCTGTTTGAGCGCACGGGTAAGGACGAAAATGAAAACGAGAATCAGAACGGGCATCATCAGCATCATTTTTTTATTTTTTGCGGATGCCGGATTATCAGACTGCAAAAATTTAATTTTCGGGATATTCATATTAACTGCCTTGTTTCTTTTTAACGAAAACGGAAAGAACCATGTTCACCTGATTTGCATTTGCGTTATGTTCGGTATTGTTTATTTCAAAACGGTCAATAAAAATCGCGGGACGATGGCGTTCTATGGCATTAAGGAATGTGGCAAATTTTTTGAAATCCGATTTGAAATCGACTTTCATCAGTTTTTGCGTTATATAATTTCCCGCAGAGGCGGGTTTGTTTGTAAAAATATCCTGCGAGGTAATACTGAATGAATCAACTTTCACATCTTTAGCTATCTGGCCGATATCAAAGGTTAAACCAGCGAGGTCTTCATTCGAAATGATAAATTCATTTAAGCTCGACTTCCATTGCTCCATTTGATTATTCAAATGGTTTCTTGCGTCTTTTTGATTAAGTTTTAAAATTTCATTATAGATCTTTTCCTTATCAGTTAGCTGCGCCGTTATTTGCTTCTTCGTTTCCTGCTGCGGTGCTATGATTGTCAAATACATCAGCATCGCCAGCATCAAACTGCCTAACCAGCCTAACGAAGCAAATTTTAAATATTTTTTATTAATTTTCATAATCATATTAAAGCTCAGGTTTAAAAGAACAATCAATCTTATAAGAAACGGCATCTTGTCCTTTAAATGTATCTATTCCCTGCGAGACGGAAATATTATCGAGCAGAGAACCGAAGACGGTGGATGAACGCAGGCTGTCCTGAAAATTGCGAACTGAGATGCCATGGTCAGAACCTGATTTTTCAGTAACGTTTATTATTAATATCCTGATTGGAATTGAAACTTCGACGTCACCGCCGCCTGCAACTTTCGACGGCACGATTTCTTTTATATTATCCTGTTTGATATCGATACCTTTGAGCAATATAGAATCAGGCATAGTTTCAACTATTTCAACGAGAATCGGAGTCCATTGGATGTTCCTGCTTAGGTTTTTCGCAACTTCCGCCAAACAATCATCAGTGTATTTTTTTTCTTTTTTTGATAATTCAAGCAATGCGGCTGCTTCGGACATTTTGCCGATGCTCTGCTGGCAATTTACAATTCTTTGCTTATCAATTGAAATGATAACATTATTTTTGAAATAAAAGCCAAGCATACTAATTGCGACTAAGGCCGGGACTATGAGTGCTAACGACATAAAAGCAATTTTGTCAGGATTGCTCTTTTTTGGAATGCCCTGTCCTTTGAGCATATCGATAGTTAACATCTCATTCATATTTGCCTCATAGCAAGGCCTGCGGCAACGGCGAAAGCAGGACCTTTTGCGTGAAGTGCGTCAAAAGCCGGCAGGGATGAATCGCACTGGATTTTATCGAACGGATTCCAAAGCACGGTCAGTGCGGGGAGTTTGCTTTTCAGCAAATCTGCAAAACCATTGACAAGAGCCAGCCCGCCGCAAAGATATATCTTGTTCACTAATTCTGATTTTCTTCGGACAGCATCGTAATAGAGCGTTTCTGTAACATTATTAATTAATTTCTGGCAGGCTGATTCGAGATTTGCATTTATCTCGACTTGAATGTTGGCAGGATTTTTTCCCCTAAGATAATCTTCAAGAATTTCGGGAGCGACATCATTTTGAGCGGCAAGATACTTGATAATTTCTTTGCCGGCGTAATTCAAGTCGCGGACGAAAGGCAATTTGTCATCGCTGATAATCACCAGCGTAGCGTAAGAAGTTCCGACATTTAAAATAGCAGAAGTTTTTCCTTTTTCGTAATCACCGCAATTACGGAGACAATTAATCAGAGCCAAACCGTCAAAATCCATTAGAACGTTATCGAGAGAAGATTTTTTTACAAAGGTGTTTTTCTGTTTGATTATGTTATTTGTCGCGACGACGAGATAGCCTTTGACCTCTTTTTCGCTGCTGGAAATTACCTGATAATCGATAACACCGTCATCAGAATTAAAAGGGCAAACCTGTTTTGCTTCGAAGCGGACTGCGCCATCGATTTCCTCAGGTAAAAGAGCAGGAAAAACAAAATTACGCACAGCGGTTTCCTGGCCGCAAACACCGCAAACAGCAAGGCGAGAATTTACCTTAGACGATGTTACACATTTCCGTATAGCAGTATTAATTCGATCAAGTTCGCTTGTTTCATTTGTCTGTTCGATATAAGCAGTTTCTGCAGCAACTAAAGAATATCCGTTTTCATCTTTACGTAGCTGAACGAGCTTAACTGCTGAAGTGCCGATATCGAGGCCGAAAATCTGCTGCGTGTGGGATTTGTAAATCCTGCGGCAATCTTCGGCAGTGTTTTTGAATTTCAATTTTTGCTGAGCGAACCATTTCATATTACTTTAATCGGCCTTAAAAAAACGCTATCTTAATACCTGTTTAAAGAATATATTTAAAATATAACATATAAAAGAGAGTATGGTTGGTTCGGTATTCTAATTCCTATAATCACGCCATCCTGCGGGCGCAGGGATGTATTTGCCTTGCAGCCAGAAATCGCCCGGCAAAACTCCTTCGAGCAATCTGCTATCCAGGTAATAAAATTTCAGGTAGCCATCGCTGCCGGTGATACCTACGACACCGCGACAGGCTTCTGTAATGGCACCGCGGAGTATGAGATTGTCCTGCTGACCATTAATAAATTCTCTGCGTCCGCCGTAGTAACCGCGTGCGACATTTTCTGCGCCCCATCCGCCTCCGCCAACCGTTAATGCCGCTTCAACAACCATATCGTGCGGTAAAAGGCGGTCGTAGACATTTGAAGAGCCGCTTTGATGGATGCCTATGGGAACGTAAACAGTTCCTGAAGGGACACTTGTCGGCGGGCCGGGATAATTGTTGGTTCCGCCTGTGGAATATCGACTCATGCCCGGGTCAACAACTTTAATGACACTTTGGGAAATCAGGCCGAGCACATTCTGGTTGCTGCCTGAAGGTTTGCCATCGGCATTGTGTGCGCCATCGACTTCCAATGAATTTGCAATCCAGATATTTCCGGTTGCGACAACTGTAATTTTTTCTTTAACTTTATTTAAAGTTCCCGATAAGGCCGGATCGCTGCTTCCAATGATGACATTTCCATTGACAAAGATTTGTCCGCCGGGCTGGGATTCGACACCGCCGAAAGACTGTGTAACATAAGTCTGGTCAATTTGGCGTATAACTCTTTCGCCTGTACTGTCGGCATTTTGCGGCATCAAGTGATAAGAATAAATGTTATATCGCTGATAATTTGCGCCGCCGCTGCCGGGGACAATTTTGAAATCATAAGTCCTGCCGTCGGAAGATTGTTTATAGCCTTTAACGGTACAATTATTTGTGATACGGACTTTGCCGATGTTGTTTGCATCGACAAAAAATTCAAGATGAACGGCGGGCATACCATTTGTAACCGAAGCTACAGCGGTCGGGGTGAATCGATATGCTGCGGCAGTGCTATCGCGGAAACGATTGACTTTGCTTTGCACCGTGGCTTCGTCGACTACACGACTATCCGGCTGATTGAAATAAATTCCCTGCTGGAAAAGGCCCATAACAGTGCTGTATTTATCAGAGCCTCCTGTAGTATATCTCGATTCGCCCATAGCGACTGGCTGCAAAAACTGCGGATTGCCGATTATATAAATATCTTTTTCATCAGAACTTTCACCAAGCAATTTATTAATTTGCAGGGGCATATCAATTATTTCGCCATCAACATAATTAACAGCCGAAGTGGAAGATGAACCTGTCGGGACTCTGCATTTTCCCATCGCCCAGCCGCTGATTGCCTGCATAACGAGAGTGTCTACAGTCCTATTAAACATGCCTGAATGGCCGTTTGAGACGATTCTATACACAGGTCTTGCTTTGATAAATGCGTAGAAATTAATCGTATAATCGCAATCTGCGCCTGTGAAATTCAGTGTGCCGGTTGTACCGGGTGAGCCATTGTATAAAGTTGTCAACATATCCTGCTGCTGGCTCATCCAAAATACTGCTTTTTCGTATCCGGCTTCGGCGGCGAGCAGGGCGGCAGTTTCATTTTTCTGTTTTATAGCCTGCTGCCTTGTTCCGTAAGCAATGGCCAGCATTCCTGCTCCGAAAACAGACATTATCATCATAGCAACTACTACGAGAATAAGAACTGAACCATTTTTGTTTAGTTTGTTTTCCATTTTTAACATTAAGGCAATCTCTAAAAATTGCCTTTTTGACAATAAATTTTTTTATTAACTTTTTATCTGTACTTTTTTGAACAAAATTTTAAAAAATCACGTTCATTTTAGCTCGTTTGCAGACAATTTTCTCTGCCATTCGGCTCTATTGTCAGGCAGTTCATCTGCCTTGACCCTATGCCTGCACCAACAGG
>Ga0209417_1003443_pt1 | contig 21168 bp, 19 predicted proteins | sample RifGroF2_FD_184002 | JGI IMG/M metagenome (GOLD analysis project Ga0209417, IMG submission 184002) | Groundwater microbial communities from Rifle, Colorado, USA - Groundwater F2 (SPAdes) (version 2) | ecosystem: Environmental > Aquatic > Deep subsurface > Groundwater | place: Rifle, Colorado... | reverse complement strand
GGCCAGGTCGCGCTTCTGGTGATGCAAGGCGACGATCTTCTCCTCGATGGTATTGGCCGCCACCAGGCGGTAGACCGTGACCGGCCGGTTCTGGCCGATGCGGTGGGCGCGGTCCGAGGCCTGGTCTTCAACGGCCGGATTCCACCAGGGGTCCATGTGGATGACGTAATCGGCAGCGGTCAGGTTGAGGCCGACTCCACCCGCCTTGAGGCTGATCAGAAACAGCTCTCCCTCGCCGGACTGGAAGGCGGCCACCCGGACCTGGCGATCTTTCTGGCTGGTCGAACCGTCCAGGTACTGATAGGTGATTCCGGCGCTATCCAGGTCACGGCGCAGGATCGAGAGGTGATCGACGAACTGGCTGAACATCAGCGCCCGGTGGCCACCTTCGCGCAACTCCTCGACAATCTCCCGGAACGCCGCCAGCTTGGCGCTCGGAATCTCGCTGCCAGGCATCACCAGCTGCGGGTTGCAGCAGGCGCGACGCAGGCGCATGATTTCGGCCAGGATGCGAATCTGCTTCTCTCCGGGCGGCGAGTTTTCCGTGCCGGCAAGTTTCTCGACCGCCGTGCGTCGCAGCGCTTCGTAAAATGCGCTCTCCTCCCGGGAAAGTTCGATCCGGTGCAGGATATCGGTACGCGGTGGCAACTCCTCCAGCACCTGGCTCTTGGTGCGCCGCAGGATAAAGGGACGGATCAGCCGCTTCAGCAGGGTGCGGGCGGCTTTGCTGCCGTGCTTTTCGATCTGGATGGCGAAGCGTGTGCTGAAACTGGTGTGAGAGCCGAGCAGGCCGGGGTTGAGAAACCGGAACAGGTTCCAGAGTTCGTCCAGGCGGTTTTCCACCGGGGTGCCGCTGGTGGCCAGACGGAACCCGGCTTTCAGCTGCATGGCGGCCTGTGAGCGTTTGGTGGTCATATTCTTGATCGCCTGGGCTTCGTCCAGCACTGCGGTTTGCCACTCCACCCCGGTGAGCAGGTCGGCTTCCTGCTGGAACATGGTGTAGCTGCAGATCACCAGATCGAACGGCGCCAGCTGTGCGATGAACTCGGCGCGGTTGCCTCCCCCGAAAATGCGCGGGTTGAGTGTAGGCGCAAAGCGGCGCGCCTCACTCTCCCAATTGAAGCAGACCGAAGTGGGGGCCAGCACCAGCGCCGGACCTGCAGCAGCCCTTGTCAACAGCAGCGCCAGCGCCTGCACCGTCTTGCCCAGCCCCATGTCGTCCGCCAGGCAGGCCCCTACTCCCCAATGTGCCAGACGGCAGAGCCAGTCGAAACCTTCGCGCTGATACTCGCGCAGCTCGGCCTGCAGCGTCGGTGGGAGCAGCGGGACAAGTTCCTGAGACGTTTTGAAGCGGGTCATGTCGGCCTTCCACTGTTTATCGCCCTTGACCCCGGCGGCGCCCTGCAGGGTCTCTTCCACCAGCGGCGCGATCAGCGGGGTGAAGCGGCCGTTCTTCTCCACCAGCCTCCGCAGATCTTGCAGCTTGCGGCGGAACTCTTCGGTCAGAGCCAGAAACTCACCGTCGGCCAGTTGGATAAAACGCCCGGTTTCGCCATCAACCAGCTCCATCAATCGCTGCAGCGACAGGACTTCGTCATCGGAAACGGCAACTTCACCACTCAGAGTGAACCACTCCTTGCCGGAGCCCACCGACAGCTTCATCTTCGGCCATTCGGCGCGTCCCCGCAGCTTGAAGCTCTCACCCTCCGGCCAGTTGATGCTGAAGTGTTCTGGCTTTCCGGCGACAACTGTTTTCAGTTCTTCAAGCAGCTCAAGGGACGATTCCGGATCTTCGAAACGCCAGATCCCGTCCCGTATTTCAGATAGTTCCAACGCCGGGCAGGCATCGACCAGTTGAGTAAAGTTCTGTTTTTCACTGGCCAGCTGTCTGCTGGTCTGCAACTTCCTGCCCTTCACATCAGCGATAACCGTAGCGCCGCCGCGACCGGGAATAAAGCGGGGGCCTCCCTCACCCAGAGGCAGCAGGACTATTTCCATCACAAGCCCGGAGTTGTTGGGACGCAGCATGATCTGCAGGCGGCTGTCCGGCTCGACCACATCGGCCGCGGCATTCTCGCCGGCCACGTCGGAATGGATGGTGACATGCGGCGAAACCGCCGTGATTGCCGCAATCACCTGCGCTTCGCCGACCTGCGGCACGATCAGTTTATCGCCGATGATTCCGGCGATGCGGCGCTGATCCGCCGTCGGCTCGAACAGCAACAGGCGGTTCGTCCCTTCCCAGCGGAAAAAGGCATTGTTCTCGACATTGATCGAAGGCTTCAGCGTGATACAGAGATCACCTTTTACCCGCTTGACCTCCAGGGCAAATTCGCCCTTAGCCACGCTGATCTGCTCGTCATTATGCAGGGCGTTAAATACCAGTGGATGCCCGGCCATGGCCCTGATCGCCCGTACCGTGTCGAACTCGTAGACCTCCTTGCCGTAATAGCCATAGCCGCTGCGGTTCTTTTTAATACAGGCCACGATCTCCCGATCCTGCGGCGACAGGAAATCCAGCTTGACGCCCTCCTCTTTCAAGCGTTTCAGCGCCGCATTGCGTCCCGCGCTCCAGCCGTTTTTGCTCTGTTTCTGCTCGATCGGCTGGATATCGACGTAGCTCTCATTACCGGACAACATCCAGATGATGCGGGATTCTTTCACTGCCGCAACTTTTCCTGTTGCCGGCAGAGCGCCGCCCAACGACATCAGCGCCTTGAGCGAGCGTTCCCAGTTGTCGGCCCGCTCTCCCCGGCCACTGATGCTGACGATCCCTTCGTCAGCAAACAACTGCCGGGCCACGCTGGCCTGATCCTTGTCAGGCGGGTTGAAGCGTGCCCGCAGTAAGTCCGCCTCCGCGGCAATCCAGCGGTATCCGGCTGTTGTCGCCATGGCCTGGATCTGCTTCAACGCTTTCAAGTGCGGTGTCGCAACGGTTTCCGCCAGCCACGAGCCAACCAGTGAATGAATCAGTTGCGAGATCGGCCCCAGATTATGTTCGCGGTTACAAAGCTGTTCAAGATCATGTTTGGCGCGATTTTTCCCCAGCTTGACCTCGGCATACTGGTAAAGCATCCAGATCACGAACTGCTGGGGATGGTTCCGTTGTTTGACTACCCATTCCCCCAGCTCGACAACAGTCTGTAACTGCTGCGGCAGCCCGCCGCGGAGCAGCGCCAGCAGGTAAAACAGGCCTGAGAGATCACGGAAAAAGACCTTGCGTTTGCCGGTCTCTTTTTTAAGTGCGGCAAGTCCCTTTTCAAAACAGGCAATAGCCTGATCATCATCTTCCTGCAACACCGCCAGCCAGCCGCGCAGTTCATCCAGCGGCACTGTTTCGCTGTTTTTCAGGATCAGAGCGGCTTTACTGACATCTCCCCGCAGCAACAGTTGCGTCAGGTAGAGCTTCAAGCTTTCGGCGGACAGTTCCAAGCGGCTTTTAAGGAGTTGTTCCAGCAGTTCGAAGGAATCAGGTGCTGGCTGCAGATGCACCAGGGAGTGATCGAGATGGTACGAAATGATCGCCAGCCGGAGCGACTCAGGCATTTCCAGAATCCATTCTCTGTCAAGCGGCTCGGGACATATCAGGGAAAAGGGGTGATGCTCCGCAAATTCACGCGTATAGCTGGTTGCACAGGTTGCCAGTAGCCCGGTTAGAATTGTGTGAAGGCCGCGATACAGGGCGATGCGGATGTCCTGCACGCAGAGGGCATATGAACGGTAGTAGACAGTTCCCCATGATTCTCGGGGCGCAATGACACTCTGCACCACTGTTGCATACTGCTCAAAAATCCCCTCCCTCTGCGCCTGCCGCGCAAGAAAATGGGACAGCAACGGGTTGCAACAATAGGATCCATCTGTTTCGACGGACAGATTACTGCTGACAAGCTTCGCCATCAGCGGCGGCACATCATGCAGAGTCATGGTCTTTCCCTGTGCGCTCCTGATGCCGATTTTATGGAGGCACTGGGCAAAAGGTGTACGGGCAACCGGGGCATACATGATCGCCAGCAGGGTTAGCGCCGCACGCTCTTCCGGATGAAGGGTGCTGATCGTGTCCAGCAGCAAGAGTGTCTTATCAGGGATGGTAGTCATGGGAGGCCTTTGAGTGGTGGTAGTCGGGGAGGATCGGGACAGCCATGGTAGCAGTAAGCAGTGACAATCTCAATATGCAAGCAGAGCATATAAACGGAACGGGCGGCCAAATGGCCGCCCGTTCTGTTTATGCTCCAGTTTTATCCATATATTTGGAGTGCGGATTTTTTGTTCTGGCAAGGCTGTCGAGGGATTGGGCGGAGGCGTAGCAGGCTACGCCGCACAACCGATCACGAAGACTTACGCCGCCAGGGCGAAAAAGCTGCGCTCCGTCTATCTCATTAACTCGAAGTCCCGATCCTCGCATGTTTCATCCTTGATGTCGATGAACTTGTTGCAGATCTCGGTCACCATGTTGACCACGCCCTGGTAGCCGATCAGCGGGTAGCGGTGCTTGTTGACCCGGTCGAAAACCGGGAAGCCGAAGCGGAACAGCGGAATCTTGGCGTCGCGGGTGGCAAACTTGCCGTGGCTGTCGCCGATCACGGCATCGACCGGATCGGTCATCAGCAGGCTGCGCAGGTGCCACAGGTCCTTGTTCATGTAGATCTTGCATCCCTGGCCGTACATCGAGCCATCCAGCAGCGCCTGTAACTCTTTCTCGACTTTCTTGCTGCCGCGGCTGCAGAGGATGTGGTGCGGACGGGCGCCCATCTCCAGCAGGAAGGAGACATAGCCCATCAGGTAATCCGGGTCACCGTAGACGGCGAACTTCTTGCCGTGCATGTACTGGTGCGAATCAGTCACGGCGTCCACGGCGCGGCCGCGCTCGTTCTTCAGGGATGCCGGCACTTCCTTGCCGAACAGCTCGGCCACCTTCATGATGAAATCATCGGTCTTGGCGATACCCATCGGCATCGGCATGCTCACATGCTTGCCGGAGTAGTTGTCCTTGACCCAGCCGAAGGTCTTGGGTGTGGCATAGGGGCCGATGGCAATGGTGGCCTTGCCGTTGATCGAATCGGCGGCGTCCTCCAGCTTGGTTCCGCCGGCGTAGATGTGATAGCTGCCGTCGCAGGGTGAATCAAAGGTGTCGGAGATATCAGCCAGCATGGTGTAGGGAATGCCGAATTCCTTCAGGATACGTTTGTACTCGCGGTAATCACCGGTATTGAAGTCGCAGCCCGGGATCAGGTTGAGCTTGCCGGTGCAACGCCCCTCGATCTGTTTGCCCTCGGTCAGGGTCTGCAGGATCGAAACCAGCATAGAGTCGTAACCATGGATATGGGTGCCGTTGAAGCTGGGGGTGTTGGCAAAAGGCACCGGCATATCCTTGGGCACGCAACTTTTCTGCTTGGCGTTCTTGATGAAAGCGGTCAGGTCGTCGCCGATAACTTCCGGCATGCAGGAGGTGAAGACCGCGATCATCTTCGGTTTGTAGATGGCGTTGGCGTTTTCCAGCCCCTCATGCAGGTTGTTCTGGCCACCGAACACCGCGCCGTCCTCGGTCATCGAGTCGGACACGGCCGGAGCCGGCTCACGGAAATGACGGTTGAGGGTGGAGCGGTAATAGGAAGCGCAGCCCTGGGAACCATGCACGAAGGGGAGCGTCCCTTCAAAACCATGGGCGGCCAGCTGGGCGCCCAGCGGCTGACAAGCATGAACCGGGTTGATCACCAGCGCCTGACGGGCAAAGTTTTTCTCTTTATACTCTTCGGTATTGATCCATTCCTTAACCCGTTCCACCTCTTCGGGCGTGGTCTCGACTATTTTTTTGACTTCAAGTCCTAGTAAATTTGACATGGTTTGCTCCTTTTCAGCGGCTGGGACTCATCCGTCCACAGTCCGGAAATTGTACATCCTGTAGGGACGAATCTTGTATTCGCCCGGTGTTCTGTTCGCCCCATTATGCGGGCGATCACAAGGATCGCCCCTACATCATCAGTAAGGTGCCTTTACCAGATTCCAGGTTGGGCTGTTGATTGCCATGTCCACATCCCTGGCAAAAACCTCGAAGCCTTTGTAACCGTGGTAAGGACCGGAATAATCCCAGCTGTGCATCTGGCGGAAAGGGATGCCCATCTTCTGGAAAACGTATTTTTCCTTGATACCGCTGCCGACCAGGTCCGGCTTGAGCGCGTCGGCAAACTTCTCGAACTCGTACTCGGAGGGGTCGTCATAAACGACAGTGGCATCGGGCATTTCCGGTGCGGTACGGTCGTAGTCGTCGGTGTGGGCAAACTCGTAACCGGATCCGACACAATCCATGCCCAGGTCTTCATAAGCGCCGATGGTGTGACGCGGACGGAGACCACCCACCAGCAGCATGACTTTCTTTCCATCCAGGCGTGGTTTGTACTCTTCGATAACCGCCTGCATGATCGGGTCGTACTTGGCAATCACCGCCTCAACCTTCTCCTTGATGTTGTCGTCGAACAGTTCGGCCAGCGCCCGCAGACTCTGCCTGATCTTGGTAGGTCCGAAGAAGTTCAGCTCGATCCATGGAATCCCGAATTTCTCTTCCATCACCTTGCACATGTAGTTCATGGAACGGTAGCAGTGGATTACATTGAGCTTGACCTTGTGGGTGGCGGCAATCTTTTCCAGCTCGCCGTCGCCGGTCCAGACCGATTTGACGTTGAGACCGCACTCTTCCAGCAACGGCTTGGTGGACCAGGCGTCGCCACCGATGTTGTACTCGCCGATCAGGGCGATATCATAGGGGCTCTCGGGCTCGGCAAATTCGCGGGTTCCGATGATGTAGTCGCGGATGGTGTCGTTACTGATGTGGTGGCCCAGAGATTGGGAAACGCCACGAAAACCCTCGCAGTTACAGGGAATGATCGGAATGTCCAGATCCTTGGCGGATGCCTTGGCCACCGAGTTGATATCGTCGCCGATCAGACCGACCGGGCATTCGGACAGAACCGAGATCCCCTTGGCCAACGGAAACAGCTCTTTGGCTTCTTCCAGCAGGGTTTTGAGCTTCTTGTCGCCACCGTAAACGATGTCTTTTTCCTGGAAATCGGAAGTGAACTGCATGGCGAAGTTGTTAACGCCGGTTATACCGGTCATCATGTTGCGGCGTGTACCCCAGGAATACCAGCCGCAGCCGACCGGGCCGTGGGATACGTGAACCATGTCACGGATCGGACCCCAGACAACGCCCTTGGCGCCGGCGTAGGCGCAGCCACGGGCACTCATCACGCCCGGAACTGTTTTCTTGTTGGATTTCACACTGGCGCAGCCGGAGGCGGCGTCATTGGGCGCAAGGTGCGGAGCGCGTTTTTTTCTGGCTTTCTCCGGATAGACCGACAGCGCCTCGTCAATCATGGCCTGGGTCGATTCCTTGGTGATGCCTTCGATTTTTCGTATCTTGTCTGACATAATATGTCTCCTTGAAAATATGTATGGATCCTGTAGGGGCGAATCTCGTATTCGCCCGATGTTGCTATTTGCCGAATTGTCGGGCGATCACAAGGATCGCCCCTACATGACCAATTCCTTACGCTGCCGCTGCCTCTGCTACGCCGACAATCGCCTCATCTTCCGCTTCCATGATGCCGAACTTCATCAGCAGCTCTTCCAGCTCTTCCATCTCCAGCGGGGTCGGAACCACCAGCATCTTGTTGTCGGCGATCTTCTGGGCCAGGGTCAGGTATTCCTGTGCCTGGGGATGTTCGGGGGAGTACTCGATCACGGTCATCCTGCGCAGCTCGGCCCTCTGGACCTGGTTGTCGCGGGGTACGAAGTGGATCATCTGGGTGCCGAGACGACGGGCCAGCTCCGAAATCAGTTCAAACTCCATGTCGGTCTTTCTGGCGTTGCAGATCAGGCCGGCCAGGCGCACCTTGCCGGAGGAGGCATACTTGAGAATACCCTTGGAAATGTTGTTGGCGGCGTACATGGCCATCATCTCGCCGGAGGTAACGATATAGATCTCTTCGGCCTTGCCCTCGCGGATCGGCATGGCGAAACCGCCGCAGACAACGTCTCCCAGTACGTCGTAGAATACGAAGTCCAGATCCGGGGTATAGGCGCCGTTTTCTTCCAGGAAGTTAATGGCGGTGATGACGCCGCGGCCGGCGCAGCCGACACCCGGCTCGGGTCCGCCGGACTCGACGCATTTGATGTCGCCGTAGCCGACCTTCATCACATCTTCCAGTTCCAGGTCTTCTACGGTGCCCAGTTCGCGCACCAGGTCCATAACCGTATTCTGTGCCTTGGCGTGCAGGATCAGACGGGTTGAGTCAGCTTTAGGGTCACAGCCGACGATCATGACTTTTTTGCCGAGAGAGGCCAGGCCCGCTACCGTGTTCTGTGTGGTTGTTGATTTGCCGATGCCGCCCTTGCCGTAAATTGCGATCTGTCTCATTGTGTTGCTCCTTTCGGCCACCAATCCGTGGCCCGTGGGGGATATTTGGGGCAAAATAAAAAGGCGCCCCGTTTTTAATGGAGGCGCCTTTGCCTTGGTCATCATATGGATATTGATTGATTCGATCTGTAGTAGCTGGTTGCCATTATTAAAGCATTTGCCGTGCCAATATTGTTTTAATGCGCAATATCAGCATATTACAACCTGTTGCATATAAAAGAGGCTATCACGAGGGGTACATATGGAGTGGGAGATGCGCCAGCAGGGTAGGCAGCTGCCAAAAATTTAATCAGCTCGGCAGCATTCGAAAAGCCGAGGCCTTGATGGCTGCATAAATAGTACAGCCGGGGGTAATGCTCAATTCATTAACCGCGTCCTGCACCACCTCGGCGATCAGCGAATTGCCGTCACATTCCAGCTCCACGCCAACCTTGCGGCCCGAGTTGAACAGTGACCGGACGCTGCACTGCAACAGGTTGCGGGCGCTGATCGCCTCGGGATGCTGCTTGAAGAGGATGATATCCTTGGAGGAAAGTTCAGCCATCGAGTCGTCCCGCTCCGAACCGACCGACAAGAGCAGCTGGCCGGCGCCCCAGGGATAGGCGAAAAGCCCGGCGGAGGGCAGCGACCGACCCAGCCTGAGCAGGTTGATATAGCCGACCTGGCTCTGCCCCATGCGGTTTCGCGCCAGCTGTTCACTGCTGACCTGCTCGACCATCACGCCTTTTTCGAAAACCAGCGCGCTGTCGGTCATCAGCCGCATTTCAACAAGCGAATGGGAGATAAACAGATAGGGAATTCCGAACTGCTCACTGACGCTCCTCAGGTAGGGAATGATCTGGAAGCGCAGCGAATCGTCCAGCGCCGAAAGCGGCTCGTCCATCAGCAACAGGCGGGGATTGGCCAGGATGGCACGCCCCAGTGCGACGCGCTGCTGCTGACCGCCTGAGAGTTTGCCGATGTTCCGATCTAGCAGCTCGTCAAGCTGCAACACCGGGACGATATCGTCGAGATGGATTGAACGATGTGCAGCCTTGCAGCGCGAGTATCCGTAGAGCAGATTGTTTCTGACATTCAAGTGGGGAAACAGGGCGTGCTGCTGAAACACCATGGCGATGCGGCGCTGTTCGGAGCGTACGTTTATTTTCCGAGAGCTGGAAAAAAGCGTTTCATCATCCAGCACTATTTCGCCGGCATCAGGTTTTAAAAAACCTGCCAGCATGCTCACCAGTGTGGATTTGCCGCTGCCCGATGAGCCGAAAACACCGACCCGGTCACCGGTGAGCGTAACATCGGCGGCAAGCTGAAAACCGGGAAAATTTTTCTGTACGTTCAGCAAAAGGTTCATATTAGTATTTTTTTCCTTCTTCCGAACGCCAGGCATAGAGCGCCAGCAGCACCAGAAACGAGAATATTAACATTATTGCCGCCATGCGGTGGGCGGAGGCGTATTCCAGCGCCTCCACATGGTCATAGATCTGCACCGAGGCAACTCTTGTGGCTCCGGGGATATTACCGCCAATCATCAATACCACGCCGAATTCGCCGACGGTGTGAGCAAAGGTCAGAATTGAGGCGGTCATAAAGCCGCGCAGAGATAGAGGAACAACAACGCTGAAAAAGGTATCCAGACGTGAAGCGCCCAGAGTGGCGGCAGCCTCCAGCGGACGATCACCAACTGTTTCAAAAGCGCTCTGTAGCGGCTGCACCATGAAAGGAAACGAGTAAAAAACCGATGCCAGCACCAGCCCCCAGAAGGTAAAGGGGAGGTTGCCAACTTCGAGCGTTTGGGTGAGCCAGCCAACCGGACCATTCGGCCCCATAGCCAGCAGCAGGTAAAATCCGAGCACCGAAGGCGGCAGCACCAGCGGCAGCGCCACAACGGCGCCTATCGGACCCTTGAACCATGAACGGCTGCGTGCCAGCCACCATGCGACAGGTGTTCCCACGACCAGCAGAATTGCCGTCACAACTGTTGCCAGGCGTAACGTCAGCCAGATCGCCTGCAGATCACTTTCGGTCAGAAGCATGCGTTACCTTCCGACTGTCTCGCCAGGCAGGACAAAGCCATACTTGGTCATAATTCGTCTGGTTTCTTTTGAGGTCATGTAGCCGGAAAAAGTCTTTGCCAACGCTTTGTTTTCAGCCCGCTTGGTGATGATATACCCCTGTTCCAGAGGTTCATGTAATTTCTCCGGAATCAGGTAATAGCCCCCCTGTTTGGAAAGCGCAGGATTAAGCGCCAGCGACAATGCGATGATCCCCGCTTGTGCGTTGCCGGTTTGAACAAATTGGGCGGTGTGGGCGATGTTTTCGCCAAAGACAAGTTTGGGCTGCACGATATCCCAAAGCTTAACCGATTTGAGAGCTTCTTCCGCCCGCTTGCCGTAGGGTGCGTGCTTGGGATTGGCAATGGCAATTTTGGTTATCTTCGGATCAGACAGGTTCGCCAGCGTCATCTTTGACGCATCCATGCTGTTGCTCCAGAGCACAACCCTGCCGAAAGCATATGGTATGACTTCCGAAGCTGCAAACCCTTTTTTTGCCAGTTCCCGAGGATAGTTGATATCGGCGGAGAAAAGCAGGTCATAGGGGGCGCCCTGCTGTATCTGGGTGAAAAACTTGCCGGAAGAGCCGTAAACAACTTCCACCTCATGACCGCTGTGACTCTTGTTGAAGCTGCTAACAATCTCGTCCATGGCGTATTTCAGGTCAGCGGCAGCAGCAACAGTTATTTTTTCTGCATGGGCAGTGGTGGTTACCAATAGTGAGCAGACAATGAACAACAGTTTGATCAGTTTCATGATTTGTTTCCTTTCTTATTCATGGGATTGAATTGCAGGTTTATATGTCGTAGCCATATGAGCGGATAATCTGCTTTGTCCCAGGCGACTGCAAAAACGTCAGCAATGCTTTGCCTGCAGGGTTATCGCGGCCCCGTGTCAACAGTACGACATCCTGCTTTATCCGTGGATACAGGTTGAAAGGCACCTGCCAGTAAGAACCATCGGCATAGACTCCGTTTTTGTAGATTTGTGATAATGCCACAAAACCCAGTTCTGCATTGCCGGTTGCTGTAAATTGATATGTCTGGGTTATGTTTTCACCAAACACAAGCTTTGCCTGGAGTTGTTCATAAACTCCCAGCTTCTTCATAACATCGACAGCAGCGGCGCCATAAACCGCCAATTTTGGGTTGGCAATGGCCAAATACTTGAACTCCCCACGCTTTAGCACCTCACCTTTGCCATCAACCAGGCCCGGTTTTGTGCTCCAGAGCATAAGCTTACCGATGGCATAGGTGAAACGGCTTTCTGCAACAGCCAAACCATCATTCTCAAGCTTTTTTGGAGTTGCCTCATCCGAGGATATCAGCAGTTCAAACGGCGCACCGTTTTTGATCTGGGCGTAGAACTTACCCACCGTGCCGTAAGCAATGATCAGCTTGTGTCCGGTAGCCTTCTCAAACACCGGCTTCAGCTGTTCCATCGGGCCGGTGAAGTTAGCAGCAACCGCCAGATGGAGGTCGGCAGCGAGGGCAGGGCAAACCGGAACCATAAGAAACAATAAAAGCAGCAATACACGTTTCATCTTTTAAAATCTCCTTTCATATCTCTGCAAGAGGCTCCATTGGAGTGATTGTCACACCGATATCGGTCGGTTTTCCGAAATAGACCGACGACAGGACGATGATATCGATGCCGGTGGCGGCATACATTGCCGCATTGGCTTCGTTGATACCCCCGGCGGCGGAAATCAGGATATTCGGATTAGCCGCCCGCAGTGCCGTAACAACGGCGGACAACTCCGCAGGGGCAATTTTGTCGAGTTGCACGATATCGGCGCCACTGCAAGCAATCAGCAAGGCTTCCTCAACAGTGTCGGCTTCAATGATGATCTTTGTCTCACGTGCCTTTAGTTTCAGCTCCGTGACTGAGCCAAGGAATGCTTCCAGTCCACCCAGAAAAGCTGTGTGCTGTTTGAACACCAGCACCGTCTCTGACAACCCCAGTCGATGAGGCAATGCACCGCCAGCAGTGATGGCCTTGATAGCGATCTTTTTTGTTCCAGGAAATGATTTACGGGTGGTGACAACCGATAATGCCGGATTGACGGCCCGACACGTTTCAACAATGCGCTGTGTCCGGGATGCAATGCCTGATGCATACTCCAGCAAGTTCAGTGCCACCTTCCAGCCCATGTGCAGCGCTTGTGCCGAGCCTTCAGCCGCAAGGAACTCGATACCCGCTGACAGCCTGATGCCGCTTGGCATACAGGACGTAAGAGTTGCACCGCATTTCTGCAGTACCCTTGCTGCTTCTTCCGTACAGCAGAGCGTCGTCTCCTCGCGTGTTGCAAAAACAATGCGGCCGGGAGCGGTACCGATGCCCAGCACGTGGCTGGTGAGGTCGCCGTACAGGCAGTCTTCATCAATAAATCGCTCAATATCACTGTCAGGGAGGCTGGAGAGCATTTTTAACCTTTCACGGGGCGCGTTATGTTTTTTACAATACAGCGATATGCCACAAAAAAGGGACAGCACCGTGGATGTCCCTTATTACTGCTTCAACTACTAGCTCACGCCAATGATGACGCTGGAGGCCTTGAACATCGTGCAGGCGTGGCCGCCAACTTTCAGTTCGAGACTTGTTGAGCTGCCATGGGTAATGACCGCGCTGACGGTATTGCCGCCGCCAATCTCCACATCGACCTCGGTGTTGACCGGCCCCTCGATGATCTTGGCGATCGTGCCGCAGAATACATTGCGGGCGCTGACCCTGGCTTCGTGCAGGTCGGTGCCGATGATGACCGAGCTGGCCTTGACGATGGCATAAGCCTCCGAGCCGGTCGCAAGACCCAGGTTGTCGATCGCGCCGTTGGTGACGACAGCCGTCAGCGGCACACCGCCCTTCAGTGCCAGTGTGACTTCGGCATTGACGGCGCCCTTGGTAATATTAGTTACAGTTCCGGAAAATGTGTTGCGCGCGCTGACTTTCATGGAAATCCTCCTCAGAAATTTGTACAGGCTGTCGCTGTCTCCCAGCCTGGTTTCCAGGTTGTCCAGAAATTTGCGGTGTTCTTCCTGGATGGTTTTGTATTGGTTGATTACCTTTTTCCCTTCGGTGGTGAGACTGGTTCCACCGCCCCCCTTGCCGCCGGCCAGACGCTCGACCAACGGCTTTTCCGCCAGGTTGTTGATCAGGTTGATCGTATCCCAGGCGGTTTTATAGCTGATGCCAACCTCTTTGGCGGCTTTGGTGATGGAACCCAGCTCACCGATCTTTTCCAGCAGATCGATGCGGTCGCCCCCCAGAAATTTGCTGTCCGACCGGTTGAGCCACAAACTGCCCGATATGCCGGTATCGTGCTTGGGTCCGGTTTTTCTCATGGCCCGATTCTCCCGCGATGCTGATTTACAAATTGAATTACATGATCCATGCCAATAACCATTTAGACAAAAAACCTTTGCTAACGCCATGTTGCAACAATACTGTTTTTATCCTTATATTTCAAGCTATATAACGACTGACCGCTCCATAAGCATAATGCCTTAAAAACATGCACGTAATGCCGCTCAAGCTCGATCGTCATTCATTACTTCCGATACCTTGCGGATGAAGGCCTCCATGGTAAATGGCTTGGAGATGAAATTAACCTCTTCCTCCAGATGGCCGTTACTGGACGTGACCACCCCGGCATAACCGGACATGAACAGCACCTTGAGCCCCGGCATATGCTCGATGATCCGTTCATATAGCTCGGGACCGTTCATGTGCGGCATGACGACATCCGACACCAGCAGGTCGATCGTGTCCCGGCACGACCGCACCGCCTCGATGGCCTGAAAGGGCTCATCGACGGCAATCACGCGATGCCCGGCGTCCTCCAGGATTTCACGCACCATCAGCAATACCATCGGATTGTCCTCGACCACCAGAATGGTGCCGGTGCGCTGTTCGGAATCTTTCGATACCTGGAGTTGCTCCCGGATCTGCTCGTCCCCGTTCCGCTCAGGAAAGTACAGTGTAAAAGTAGTGCCAAAACCGCTGCGGCTGTTGACGTCGATGCTTCCCTCATGCTGTTTGACTACTCCGAATGTGGTTGAAAGTCCCAGCCCGGTCCCTTGGCCGGTCGGCTTGGTGGTAAAGAACGGATCGAAGATATGCGGTAATGTTGCCTCATCGATTCCGCTGCCGGTATCCGAGAAGGCAATCATCACATGGCGCCCCGGATTTGTGCCGGGATGACGCAGGCAGTATTCCTGGTCGAACATCAGATGCCCGGTTTCTATAGTGATTACACCCCCGCCGCAGATGGCATCCTGGGCGTTGACGGCCAGATTGAGCAACGCCTGTTCGATCTGGGTTTTGTCCGCCAGCACCATGCACGCTTCCGAGCTCAGCCGGAGCCTGATTTCTATGTTTTCCCGGATAGTTCTCTGAAGAATGACCATGAATGAGTCGATAATTTCGTTCAGATCCTGTTTTTCTACCCTCAGGGTCTGCTGTCTGCTGAAACTGAGCAGACGACTGACCAGATCCCTGGCTTTTTCGGCCGACTTCAGAATGGTCGCGGAATAGCCGGCGGTCTTTTCATCAGCAGCGTGCCTCATGTTGATCATCTCGGCATAACCGAAGATAGGCACCAACAGATTGTTGAAATCATGAGCAATCCCGCCGGCAAGCAGGCCGATGCCCTCAAGTTTCTGCTGCTGCAAGGCCTGACACTCCAGCATGCGTTGTTCGGTGACATCGGAATCGACACCGCGGTACCCGATCAGTTCTCCCTGCGAATCCAGTATCGGCACCCCGTTTGTCAACAGGCAGACCCGTCTACCGTCCTTGGTGACATTCCAGTTTTCCAGGTTTTTGATGTTGGCCTTGGAACCGGAAATTTCCATGAAGGTATTTCTGACCTTGTCAACGTCCTGCGGATCGATAAACTCGTAGACCAGCCGGCCGATAACTTCATCGCGGGTGTAGCCGAGAACCCGCTCCACCGACTCGGAAGAAAAGGTATAGCGGCAGCCGGCGTCAACCTCCCAGATCCAGTCCGCGAGACTCTCGGCGATCCCGCGAAAGCGCTCTTCACTGGTTCGAAGCGCCTCTTCGGAAAGCTTGAGCTCGGTCAGATTCCGTGTAATAGCAAGGCAGGCCACGATATTGTCGTTTTCATCCCTGAAAGGAACCGCCAGAGAGTGCAACCAGATCCGGCGCCCCTTTAGCCCGACCGCTTCAAATTCCAGGCTGCCCGGAATACCCTGATATGCATTTCGGGCAAGCTCCGTAAATGCGGACTGGTAAGATTCAGTCACAAGCTGGCACATGCATTGCCCCTGCACCTTTTCAAATGTATCGGCGTCTATCATCTCCAGTCCGGCCCGGTTCATCAGCAGCAGCCTGCCGTCAGCGTCAAGCAGCTTGACGCATTCCGGTTCAGAATCAATGATCGCCTGGAGAAAGCGTTCCGCCTTCTGAAGAGCCACAACGGCCTGCTGGCGTTCGGCGGTCTCCTCTTCCAGCGCGGCGGCCTGCTCCTCAAGTTGTTCCTGCGCAACCTGCCTCTCCGCAATTTCCTCTTCCAGCTTAAGGGTCTGTTCCTCCAGTTGCTCCTGTATCCGCCGCCGTTCTACTATTTCATTCTCAAGTCTCCCGGCATTTTCCAGCAGAGCCATTTCCTGCCGATGCCTCCTGGTGGAAGAGGCGGCGATACCCGCGCCACCCAGCAACCACAGCAGCGCAAAACCTGCTACCAGCGAATTCCGCCTCTCGGCCTCTATCTCCAGGTACCCCCCCATGGGAATCGCGATACTCATTCCTCCACGAACGTCGCCGACATGATACCCCTGGTGAGCATGGCACTTGAGGCAACTCTCCTCGGTAATGAAGGCCGCCATGAACTGAAGATAGGGTTTATTATCGATTGCTATCACCTGCGTCCGCTCCGTCTCCAGGCGATTTTCGAAGAGCCCGAGTGTTTCCCGCTCCCAGGCATTGGGAACGTTAGCGGGATTCAGCGGTTTCAGGCTCACCAGCCTGTTGACGACCGGCTCTTTCGATTCCTTGACTATGGCTTCGAACACCATCCTTGTCATGTAGGCCGGATTTACCAGCGTGAGTGATTTACCCGATTCGGTTTTCACATCCCGTTCGGGCACGGTCAGATAAGGGTTGGGCACGACTTTGTCGGCCGGGGCATATACACCTCCAAGCCTGGCGCCCCATTTGCGGTACTGGAGGTTTAGGGCATGGTAGTCCCGGGCCTCCCTGGTAGCCTCTTTTATCGTATTTTCGCGGTAAACATTGATGATGAACAATAAAATAGCCGCAATGATACCGGTCCAGATGACAATCATACCGAGACCGTATTTTCTGACTTGCGCCATGAATCCGTCGATGTTCATTGATAACTCCAGGGGAGAAGAGGTCTGCAACCCATCTTCGCGGACAAAAACTCCGTAATAAACAGCAATTAATGCAAGAGATGCTCCAATCGTTAATTAATACCACCGGATGGAGAGAACACAACACCGTTTGATGCTTTTTCATCCGCGCAGCTGTCCGGAGGCATCAGCCGATTAACTCACATCAAGCACAATCGGCGCACGGACAAGTTCAGTCAGGTTGTTTTTTGGCGCGAATGGTGCAAATCGGTTAACGCCGGGAGCGAAATGACATGGAAGCACTTGACAGGGATACCGCCAAAAAGCTGTATGAACAGTACCACAAACAGCGCGACGGCATCAGGAACAGGCCGGAGATGGCTACGATCTGCCTGATCTGCGGCTCGATCCATATCATTCCAAAGGAAGGGGATGCCTATAAATTAGTCTGCCGCAGCTGCGGATTTGCCTTTTTCCGCTATCAATGTCCGGTCTGCGGGAAGACTGTTGACGGGCGCGACCCGCAAAACCCGGCCTGCCGGGAATGCGGCCTGCGGCTCTGCACCTGCGGAACCTGCGGCTGCGCACCAGAAACCAGTGACGAGAGGGATATTTCATGACAAGAGCAGAGATCGGCAGCACCGTAACCGTCAGTTATATCGGCACGTTGGATAACGGCCGGATATTCCACAGTACCGACGAGCAGGGACCGTTGACCTTTACAATCGGCGGCGACCAGGTGTTTGCGACCCTGGAACGGGCCATAATCGGCATGTGTGCCGGTGATGTGAAAAATGTAGTACTCAAGGCCGAGGAGGCTTATGGGGCGCGCCTGCCTGAAAACATCATCACCGTAAGCCGCACCAGCTTTCCCGACGGAAAGGAGATCAAAGCAGGCCAGAAATTAAGCATCGAGTTCAAGGGCGGGATTTCACGAATGATGGTCGTAACCGACGTCGCTGAAACGGAAATTACGCTGGACGGCAACCATCCACTGGCGGGGCTGGACCTGACATTCGCACTCAGACTGGATCATGTGGAATGACAATCGCGAAATCGGGGAGAAATTTCAGGCAACAGGGCAACAAGCCCGATCGATACGTGTCCTTCATCGGCATCGAAGGGGACAGGAACTCGCGCGAACTCATGAATCTGCTGAGGCGGCATATCGATGATCCGGACAAGAGCAACCGCTTCTGGGAAATGTTCAAAAGCAAGCTGGCCAGCATCGGCCAGCCGGATCACAACGACGGAAGGCGCCTGGACGAGTTGTTCCTGATCCACTCCTACATCAACAATATCCGCGAGCTGTTTGAAGAATACGATGACCAGCCGGCTTTGGCCTTGCTGGAGCGGATCGAAACGGAAAGCTGCTGAGCGGAAAGACGGAATATTCAGGCAGCGGAATAGGCTTTTGCTTTGTACATGGCTGTATGCTCCTTTGTGGGTCTTTGTCAGGAGTTCTCTTCAAGCAAAAAAAGTGCTTACTTTTATATTGTTACCAATTTGGTAACATGGTAATGTTCAAAGCATGAGAATAATTGCGTTGAAAACCTTGCGGGAGTTTTGGGAAGTTCATCCTCAGGCGCGGCAGTCATTGCAGGCTTGGTACGAGGATGCGAAACACGCCCTATGGCAATCGCCTGCTGATATCAAGGCAATTTATCGTAACGCCAGCATCGTCGCCAATAATCGGGTTGTTTTCAACATCAAAGGCAACGATTATCGTTTAATTGTCGCAGTCAATTACCGCTTTGGCATTGCCTACATCCGGTTTGCAGGTACCCATGCCGAATATGACCGGATTGATGCGACACAGATATAAAGGAGAACATGCCATGGAAATCAGACCGATAAAGACGGAAGATGATTATCAAGCAACCCTTGCGGAAGTTGAACGTCTGTTTGATGCTGCCCCGGACACACCGGAAGGTGATCAGCTGGAAGTTTTGACCACACTGCTTGAAGCCTATGAAAAGAACCATTATGTCATCCCGTCACCCGATCCGGTAGAAGCGATCAAGTACTGGATGGAGAGCCGTGGCATCACCCGGCAAGAACTGGAGCCTTTGATGGGGAGCCGTGCCAGGGTTTCGGAAATCTTCAACCACAAGCGCGGGCTCACACTTACCATGATCCGCAATCTGCACAACAAGCTTGGTATACCTGCCGAGGCGCTCATTAAACCGTCGAATTTGCGTCATGCATGAAACTGCAAGGGCGGCCGATTGGCCGCCCTTGAATTAAGTATGCTGTCCCCGGAATTCTCCCCGGAATTCTCCCCGCCCCGGGAATTCTCCCCGGAATTCTCCCGGAATTCTCCCGGAATTCTCCGGAATTCTTCGCCGGAATTCTTCGCCCAGAATATCCTGACAATAGAGAAGCTGCGGACGTTCAGACATGGATGATCTCCTTGGCTACCATTTCCCGCACCAACGGCTTTAAGGTACTCTCAATGCCGAGATCAACCGTTTTGCCAAACTGCTGTTCGAGATAGCGCCTGACGCCAAGGAAATTCCCAAGGGACTTCTTTTCGGACATGATCTCTATGGTAATGTCAATATCAGAGTCTTCACGAGCCTCTCCACGAGCATAACTGCCGAAGAGGCCGACGCTCACCACACCGAAACGCTGCGCCATTTCAACCTTGTGCGTCTGCAGGAACATAATGATATCGTTTTTGTTGCTGACCATGACGCGCTCCTAAAACTTTCTTGACGGGAGTATACGTTTGCACTTCCCAAAATGCAAGAAGGGCGACCAATCGGCCGCCCTTCCACATTCCTACTTCAAATTCTTCTTTTTCCTCTCCATCGCCCCTATCACATTCTCACGATGGCCAAGGCTGACAACCGGAAGTACGCTTCCCCGCTCGGGCCGAAACCGGAACCCGATGTCCCGACCACGTTGCATTCGTTGATGGATTTGTTGAAGAAAGAAAAGATCACATCAGCGCCCGCCGCAACAATATTGAAATACACACATAGTAATGAAGCTCTTGGACCGACAGATCGTCACGCCGCCTTCGCCAACCGGGTTTCGGTAAGCATCGCCTCAATGCTCAGGTGATAATCCAGTTCCGGCCACTCGATACCGGTGCCGCGGCAAATGAAGCGGTAATCGGCCAACTGGGACAAGGTGGCGTTGTTCAACTCCGGGTACCAGCTCATCGGCGTGGAAATCATCCTGCCATCTTTCAGTTCGACGTGAAGGTACCGCTCATCGACATGGACCGCTTTACCCTTTAAAAAATTCATCCCATTTCCTCTCAAACTGTTCCTTGTGTGTCGAAATCAGTGTCAAAGCGGCTTTCAGATCGGATCGTTTCATGTAACTTTCGCGCACGGGTAGCGAAGTAAGATCGATAGTAGCATAATCGTCACCCTTAACAACATGGATGTGTCGCGGGAGATGTTCGTTGGCATAGAAAAAAACTTGAAGCCGTTTTCAATCAATAGTGTTGGCGACATAGCACCCCTGCGTAGTTTGGGGCCGTGCGGGCGCGCAACTCCCGCCGAGCTGTTACCAAATCACCTTCCGCCTTATTGATCCACTCAGTGGTGAGGGGCTGCATACAATTCTTTTCCAGTGGTCATAATTTCACGCAAAAAGAAATCATTCAGAGCCAGCCGTTCCTTGATCTGGCGGGATGAGCGGATAACAAGCTCAACCGGCAGGGTCGGTTTCAGGCGCGTGATGATGTCGGCAGCCACCCTTGCTCCCGAAACATCCTCGGGCATAACCACCAGCAGGTCAATATCCGACTCAGTCCCAGCGCTGCCACGAGCATATGACCCGAACAGGATCACCTTTTCAGGCAAAAATTCACGTGCCATATCAGCCACAAAATTTTGTATATCCGATAACGCTACGACACCCATACAATAATCTCCTTTAACGGTCATACCATAAAAAAAAGGGCGCTGCAATCAGCACCCGCCGTAACATTATTAACAAACACCCAAAAAAGCCAACCAGCCATTCCCTTCACGCAGCCCTACGACTCTTCTCCATCTCCCACCGCACAACGCCACATTTTTACAATCCTTCAAACAGATAGCCGCCTTTGGCGCACAAATCCATCAGCGGCACTACCTCCACCTATTCCGACAACGCATAGCGCCGCACCGATGTTTCGCCGATTCCCAGGGAGCGGGCCGATTCCGCGGCGTTCCAGAATTGCTGGCAGATGTAACTGAAAAACGCAGAAAAAAGGCCGTATCCCGGCAAGGATACGGCCTTAACATTAACAATCATCAGATGGTATACATTATGCCGCCTCTGCCACACCTACGTTGGCTTCATCATCTTCTTCCATGACCCCGAACTTCATCAGCAGCTCTTCCAGCTCTTCCATCTCCAGCGGAGTGGGAAT
>Ga0209417_1003441_pt1 | contig 21204 bp, 25 predicted proteins | sample RifGroF2_FD_184002 | JGI IMG/M metagenome (GOLD analysis project Ga0209417, IMG submission 184002) | Groundwater microbial communities from Rifle, Colorado, USA - Groundwater F2 (SPAdes) (version 2) | ecosystem: Environmental > Aquatic > Deep subsurface > Groundwater | place: Rifle, Colorado... | reverse complement strand
AATGCCGAACCCAACGTTGCGTTGTAATACAGTTTCGCATCGATACCGAGCATAAAATCAGGTGTTGTTGCCATTTTAAAAACTCCTTATAAGATTTTTTTAATACTATTCGCCCACATCGCGGGCAGTTTTGGTAAATTCTTATTGAGCGCCGGGTTCATAAACGGTCGTGCGGCGATAGTAACTCTCTGTGTTGGCCGAGCACTGTTTTTGTTCGCGTAAAACGAACTTGATTCCGTCGAACCACCATACTCGAGTGTATGCGGCGCATCCTTTCCCTTGACACCGCCGAGTTTTGCCGGGCCAACGACAACCGACTGTGTCGATTTATCGTAGCCAAAGAAGATGAACCGTTTCAGTAGTCCGGTCTGACTTCTTGGCGGCTCACCAGGAAGACTGGTCTTATGTTTCCTGCCGCCCGGCTTGATACTGCTCTTTGCCTCTCTGCGAATAAATGCACCGATTTTACTCAGCACATTACGAGCCGCCTTGTCCGTGGCGGCAATCACTTCCTTACTGTCAAAGAACATCTTCTTAAATTGGATTATGCTTTTTGCCATTAGGTTTTATCCAAAGTAGCCCATATAAACATTTGCCTTTGTAGCATTGGTGAGCGTCAATACCTCTGCGGCAATCCAATCAATGTCAAGACCATCAAAACTCGCAACGCAAACCATATCGTTGCCGCTGTTTGGTGTTTTTATGTCGAGCGGCCAATACGCTGTAACAGCCGCCGTATCTGCATACCGCTGCAAATCAGATGATTCCTGGGTCTGCGGGTCTTTGAGGACTAACATCTGGCCAAGCGTCCAGGTAATATCAGCAATTAGTATTGCAGGCCCCGCACTGCCTCTGCCGCCATACAGTCGTGTCTGAACAACGCCATTATTATCTCCGGCAGCGGCGACAAGAAATTGCATGCCTCGTATCAATGATGATGCAATATTCATCGCATACGCCGGTTTGCAATCCATCGTGCCGGCAGCGAGAGGTGTATCGACGGCTTCAACTGACCGTATTTTCTGCCAACCCTGATTATGAATTCCCATATTTAAAACCCTTTCTGCATTTTTTTACTCTACGCACAAACCGAAAGCCGCCGAAACGCATTCTGCTGAGCTATTGTTACGTCGTCGCCTGCCAGATTTTGATAATGAATTGTCTTTCCTGCCGCCGGCGCCCATTTTATTGGTCCGGCCAAAGCATTATTAGCAGTGGTATTATAGACGCTGCCGCGAACAATAAAGTATGTGCCACTTGCTGCGGCGCCCAGTACCCAGTTTGACCTGTTCGCTGCTGCGGCGTATAAATCGCCCGATACATCCGCGTATGAATTTACTCCTACCAGGTAGATGCATCCTGAGTTATAAATCCCGTTGCCTGCTATTAAACTGCCGCCGCTCTGCGTTACAACGGTGCCGGTCCCATCTAACCGCATAACAAAACACTGGTCTCCATTTGAGTTGCCGCCATAGAGATTGCCGACTATTGTTAAAATCAATCCTGACGCAGATGTATTAGCATATAATGCCATGCCATACGTTCCTATACCAGATTGCGCAGCCCACATATTCCCAGTGATAGTTACAATAAGATTTGCTGCTGCAAGATATACGGCTTCAGTATGTGTTGTTCCTGCTCCTGCCCTCAATGTTCCATTGATTGTTAAAGTTGCTCCCGCTCCTGCGGCATATACTCCATACGTATTTAATCCTATCCCGCCGTAGATGCTGTCACTGACATTTAGCTCGACTATAGCGCTTGCGGCGATATATACGGCACACGTGGAGGTTCCTGCGACTATCGATGTGCAATTTACAGTTACCTTGTTTCCAGAGTTATTTACTCGTATTAAACCGGTTGAACCGGAACCACTGATAATACCGGCATTGAGAGTCTTAACACCCGCGGACGCATCAATAATGAGTTGACTTGACATCGCTCCTATCGCATATACATCTCTGACAGTAATGGTTGCTACATCCATTACCATAACAAGATTATTCAAATATGTGTTTTGTTCTGCCGTGGGGGCAGCATTACCGTACCAATTAGACCCTGTGCTCCAATTGCCCGCAGTCTTTGCTATAACGGCTTGTAATACATAGGTTTCACTGCTGAACGCGCTGGCCGTGTTGTTAGTCTTATCGCCGCCATAGTATATTCGGCCAGTAGAATTGTTCCTGACGGCATATGCGGTAGTGTCGAGCGTACCGCCGGTTACATTACCTGTTATCAATAACATGCCGGTATTCCAATTACTGATGCCGGTAGCATTGGCGCTGCTTCCTCCGGTTACATTCCCTATAACAATAATTTTTCCTGAACCATTATTAGTGATACCGCTTGCCGCGCCACTACCGGAGTAAATATTGCCTGTAACGGTTATCGCCGAAGAACTGTTATTCCATATAGCACTGGCAATTAACGAGGCGGTTACATCACCTGTGATAGTTACAGACCCGCTTCCAGCGGCATATACGCCACACGCTGATGCGTCAACGGTTCCGCCAGTGACGCTTCCGGTAATTGTCAAAATCGTAGTTCCGGAAATTGAAACTCCGTACGCCGAATTTGCCGAGCCTCCTGCAACAGCTATAAGTTCGCTGCTGCTTCTGATGACATTTACCGTGCCGGCCGGAGCAACTATACCGCAGCCCGCAGCACCATAGACACCGCCATTTGCGTTAATGGTACATCCGGTAACTGCTCCACTTGCCACTGTTACACCATAAGATGATGAATTTGCTCCTCCAATAATAAGTTCGCCAACGGTAACATTAGAATTAGAGTTACTAATGCGGATTCCATGTGCTCCATTGTTCCCCCCTGTAACATTACCTGAAACCGTTATCGATGCACCCGCATTAGTTCCTATACCATCTGCATTGCTCGCTGAGCCGCCATAAACATTTCCTGTGATAGTAACCGTGCCTTTACCAAATACACCCTTCGCGTACGACTGAGTACCGCCATACACATTGCCTGTGATATTCAGAGCACCGCCGCAGCCCATCCAGATTCCGTAGTTATTATTCACCGTGCCGCCATGAACGTCACCGGTCATATTGAGGGTGATACCAGAACCACCAAAGTTGAATCCGTAAATATATCCTACTGCCGATTGCCCGGCGCAGATGTTTCCAGTGAAATTTATGGTCTGTGTTCCAGCGGCTGTGTATAAGGCGCTGTTGCCGGTTCCTGCGTACATATTGGCACAAATTAAGGTGAATGTGTAATTGCTGATCAGATAGACGATATAACTGGTTCCCGCTTGTATTGTACCAGAGCATCGTAGGGTTTTATTGTCGGCATAAACAAAAATCGTGCCACTCCCTGTTGCATCAGCAGCTTGACCCGCATACAGGCCAGCAAGATTTGCGGTGTCACAATCTAAATTAACCCAGTAACTGCATAAGAATACCGTCTCACCGTCTACCGGAGCGCGACCAAGAGAGCTGCCTCCGGGACTGTCCGACCAAACAGACGTACTCCAATTGACACCGCTGCTACATAGATAAACGTTAGGCATTAAATCACCTTGCGAATAGTGTTCATCCCATGCACAAGACCGAGAATACCGGCAAATACCTGACCTACTGAGGCTTGTAATGAAGCCAAATCTTCATCAAGATGCTCAATATCATCCAGCCTGATAGACTCGACTTTCCCCGTCAGCTCCCAGGCTTCATTTGTCTGGCCGGCATTACCACAGGATGCGGAAATCCTTCGATAGTCATCGGGCCACCGGTATAGGCTACCATTGCGAATTTAGGAATAGCCTTACTATCTGCTGAAGCTGCAATGGAAAGCGGGCATGTAAATTCAAACGAATCAGGCAACTTGTTTTGCATTTGTATTCTCCTTTGGTAACAGGCCAAGTTCGGCCATGAGTAGTTTTTCTTTTGAACGCTGGCGAAGTTCAACTTCCCAGTCTTTGCCCTGGCGGGCGAATTCAGCGGCTAAGGTTGTTGTATTAGAGATAAGACGCTTTGCCTGGGCATTGGCTTCTTTGGCAGGATCGACATGCTCGACACCATCAAAGAACCACTGCCTTGGCAGATATGGCTGTCTTCTTAGGAATGCAAACTCTGTTAAAAGCTGCGCTTCATATAACCACGCCTCAAAAATCCTATCTAATACCACCTCACCCATGTGTGCCTGCTCGACACGGATACTCTTATAATACGTCTGATGGTCGAGCCTTCCGGATGCGTAGTTGTAGCCGCTGGAATTGCACAGTGCGATATTGAGCGGCATATTCATACAGCGTGAGATCTCATTTAAGACCTCACGCTTGAATTCTGAATAGGTGGTTGTAGGTTGCTGGGCTTCTATCTGACCGAGCTTCCAGCCATCAGGAAGTGTAGTTGCCATTCTTTTTTCAAGTCCGACAATATCCATCGGCTCTAAATTTGCTGCTTCTCCGTTGGCAGGACTGTCAGTATAAAGTACCGCGGCAAAATCAGCTGCTGTCTCAGCAGCGCCAAGGACAGCTAAGGTATATCTGCGTAATTGCGCAAAGAGCGGCAAGGCGGGTGTGATCTCCGGGATACCACGATGCTGGCCGGGCCTGTCTATGCGGAACCAGTGAATCATCGCCGCTGCGCTGATACGGTCGCAGTCCATAGAAAAGTATCCACTGTCGCCAGGATGCTGCCTGAGGACATAATACATAGCCGGATTACCCCATGCGTCAAATTCAATACCATCGACAGAATTATTAGCCACCAGCGTAAGCTGCGGGCTGGTAACTCTTTCAGCCTCTACGAGTTGAAGATCGAGTTTTACTGAGCATCGAAGCTGCATATTGGCAACCAGCATACCGAACGCTTCACCATCGCCGGCCTTGGCCATACGCATTGTGCGAAGTTTTTCAGCCAGGTTGGTACTATCGGCCCAGCGACTAAACTCGGTCTCGATGCGACGATTGATTTCAGGACTATCGGTAAGAAGCTGCAATCGCGGCCCGGTTCCGATACAGTCATTGGCAATTGTAAGAATAATGCCCTTGGCATATGAATTATTGGCAATCTCGTAGCGGCTCCGCTCGCGAAGTTTGCTACGAACATCTGCGTTTGCTGCGGCATCTGCCGAAAGCGAGTCGGCATTGGCCCAGTGGCGGGCGTTGTCGGCGGTGGTTTGCGCGGCATCGAACCTCGCCCGCAGGATACGTCCTGCGGGATGAACAACTTTACGTTCTTTATTTTTGAACCACGAGAACATTTAATCTGCTCCTGGAGGAGATAATTTTGTGAATTTCAAACCCAGCCCTTTGCATTGGCTGGCATTCTTACTGGCCAAATACTTATCTGCTGCAATTTGCTCAGACAAAGGGTGTTGTTCAACGGAAACTCCGTCACTGGAAACTTTTGCCGGGCTTTGAGCATTTTCTAAAATCGAATTATTTAAATCATCTGCCATAATTGCGGGAGAAGGATTCGAACCTTCACGCTTCAGGTCATGAACCTGGCGAGCTGCCATTGCTCTATCCCGCCGTAACAACCATTTATGCGAGCCAAAAGAAAAAGCCGTGCAGGGGTACAGCCCTGTACGGCTTTATTACTTTTGGTTTTTGCCTGCCCGATAGCTAGTCGTCAAGCGTATTAACTTGTCTCGTGCAATTTATACTATCAGTTTGAGATGTCAATTTATCATGCAATAATTTTGATGATATTTTGTAAGGCTCTTTCTATTAGTAGAAACTTTTTTACTGTACAGCCGATATTTCGATAGTAGTGAATCGGCTGTCAAGTGCGACTGGTGCTTATAACAAGTAAATTTTACGTTATAAGAAGCTGAATTGACAAATCATCGCTTATGTTGTACTATGCCTGCATGTCAAAAATGAACAATTATGCATTTATTGATAGCCAGAATCTGAATCTTGCAATTAGAGACCAAGGGTGGAAGCTCAATTACAATAGATTCAGACAATACTTGACTGACAAGTATCACGTCAACAAGGCATTTCTATTTTTGGGATTTCTACCTACAAATCAGAACATGTACACAGCTTTGCAGCAAGCCGGTTTTATTCTGGTTTTTAAACCGACTTTAGCAGTATATGGGAAAACGAAGGGAAATGTCGATGCCGAGTTAGTTCTTCATACCATGATTGAATATCCCAATTACGATAAAGCCGTAATAGTGTCATGTGATGGGGATTTTTATTGTCTCGTAAAATACCTATTGAAGCAGAATAAACTCGAAAAACTGATTATTCCTGACCAGAACAGATTTTCATCGCTTTTGAGAGAGTTCTTGCCTAATTCGGTGTTTATGAATGGCCTGAAAAACAAGCTGGAGTACAAATAAAATTGGCTGGCATTAACGCGGGACGAAACCCTTTGTATAGCCAGCCATCGTGATTCTTAATAGATTATACGATATAATTTCGGCATTAGGAAGACAAATCTTTAAAAATTTTATAACCCATTGATAATAATTGGTTTATAGTAGAGACTAAGTAATTGCGTGTTCTCGTGTCGTCATTCGTTGTCCGCAATTTTTGCAGATACGATACCTGATAATCTGCTTGTTTGCGATACGGGTGCCTTCGACAGAAAAATGCCGGCAGCCACAGTTACGACATTCCAAGCCCACCGGCTCTTTCTTTTCCTGCTTCATCTGATTCATGATTCCCGCTTTCTCTGAATATCTGATAGTTTTATTCTTTCTCTCTTGGAAACACTTTTCACACTGTGGCCTGTCAGTGTACATCCGCACATCGATGCTGCTACCGAGCATCCGACTATGCAATCCAGCCAGTGATTATCGATACCGCCAATCCTGGGCGACCATTGATAAACTGTTCGGCCGTGACCTTCGGTGCGCACCCATGTCTCGGAACCGGCAACATGCTCGGCAAATAACGCGTGCTGATGGCCACCTTTGCCGAATAGTGTCATAGAGCCGTGGTCACCAGCGGCGACAAAGAATCGCTCATGGACAAATGTCTTCCAGTAGTTGGTATCGATTGCCACATGCTGAAATTCACCAGTCTTGTTTATGTTTGGGATATACCAGTGGTGGCCGTGACGTTCACCGGGCTTGCGCTTGTAGGTGGACATTGGTTTACTGGCGGCTCTGATACCGACACCCTTGGATGCCATAATATTTCCGCCAAATTTATGACGAATATTTTCAACAATGCCGGGCATATACCCACCATCGATAAGACAGCGGTCGATTTTCATAGCACCGGTGCCGCGGGAAAAGTCTCGACTTAGATAGTCGCGGCATAAATCTTCCATTCCCGCCTGTATAGCGCCCTCTTTTTCCATGTCAGGGTAGATATTTTGCAATGTTATCTGTGCCTTGCGGAGTGTAAATGAGAGACGCTTCTGGTCAGGATAGGTACCGTAATCTACGACATAGCCTGTAAAATCCTCCGACCATGCACACACCGTGTAGAAAAGCAATTTATCGTGAACGTCAATGAACATAGTAAGATGCTGACAAGAAAGCGGAACCTCGCCTCGTTTGCGGCCATTGGCTTTTTCCAATACCTGCTCCGGTGTAAGAACCTGCTCATCACTCTGCTCGGCAATCGGATCGTTCTGGTATTCGGCAAAGAACGCTACTTCATCACGAAGCATTAAATTCATCGCATGCTGAATGGCGGAGACATCATCTTCGTTATGACGCTGGTCCCATGCAACCTTGCTGCCGGCATCCATTGCATCACGGTTTTCGATATAGAACTCGGTTGCTTCCTTGCCACCGTTGCCAGCGCGTAAACTATCCGCTCGAATCTGCTCATATTGGTCCCACAGTTTCGTGTCTATCGGGAACGCATAGACCATCTTTGTACATTGACCCTGCCATTCGGGATTCTTTTCAGAATCAAGCAACTGGTCGGCAAGGTCGTTGCAGTAGATTTTCGTACAGGTAAGTAGTCCGGACATTTTCTTGCCGGGTCCTGCCATACCAAGGACATCGCCATTTAACGTACTTATCCTTTGATTGGTCTGGTCAACTGATTTGGCAGATTCCCTTGTCTGCGGGTCATCAACAAGCACCAAATCAGGCCGGATAATACGCCCATCCATCGTGGTATGCATCTGGCCTCTAATATTACTGTCCAGGCTATCGACCGCAATCACAGAACCGGATGCACAACTTCCCGCAATTGTCGGAATGACAATTTTGTGCGTTCCCCATACGGGATATGTGAGCTGACCATTATATCGCTGGCCGCGCTGCTTATGGGCAGAGTTTTCAAGGCACTGGATTGGATAGATTATTTCAGGGAAATCGGCTAATAACAAATTGTTACCCAGCATAGCAGCCTGGACACTCTGGAACAGATTTAGCGATTGCCGCGTAGCGCTTCCGATGAGACAGACATATTTCCTTGCTCCAATGAGTATTGCCCATATCGCAGCCGAGCGGGTAAGAGCGGATTTGCCGCTTCCGCGTGGCATCGCAAATGCAAAGAGCCCACCATGAAGAACCGATTGTTCAATTTTAGATATCACTTTCAAATGGTCATCCGACCATGGCAGATAGAACACATCATAGAAATATGTCTCGCAGAAGAACCGGAAATCATGACATGCCCGCTCTCTTCGTTCGGTATTCTCAACGGCGGGTATTTCACCGATGTCCTGCGAGGCTTTGCGAGCGGCATTCTTTGAAAGCAGGTCTTTGAGTCGCAAATCTTCGACAGACTGCTTTTGGGTTTTTGGATTTTCATATTCTTTGGCTAACCAGGAAACATACCGGACAAGGTTAATGGTTTTTCCATCGCCGATGCTGTATGCGTCCGTGATCATCCGCAAACGAAGCTGGTTTAATGTAAGGACTCTACCCAGCGGCGTTGCGTTCATCAGCCGCACAAGCTGTATCTGTGTAAGTTTACTTATATCAAGAGCCATGTTGTATCCTGCTATTTAACCATGCTGCGTAGTGCACCAGATTAATAGTCCCATCCACCGCTACCGGAGCGCCTTCTTCGATATGTTTCTGGATAATCTGTACTTGGATTCCAAGCATCTTAGCGGCTATTTCCACGGTTAATGCCGCAGGGTTTAGCCGGGGGCTACCCTGTTTAACATCGTTTGATTCTGTCATAAAAAAAACTCACATATTTTTAAAAATAATTGATTATTTGCCTTGATGTGTTCGGAAAAACTTGGCCTGATGTAATCAACATAGAACATAAATTTAGAAAGGACAAAAAAATGAAGATTCAGATTACAAAAGGTAAAAATAAAGGAATTCGCGGACGAGTGGTTGGTGTTTACACGGATGGTCGGTACGACATCAACGTAATAAAGCCGCGTCCGGGACAACCAAAACAGATGATCGTCAAGATGACCGTGTGTAAAGAAGTCAGATAAAAAAATAATTATTTTTTTGAAAGGACCAGTACTATGGAAAAAGCAGACATCAAAATCAGCAGTATCTACGCCATGAAGATCGGCAAGAATACCGTCGGTATTCGCATCATGAGTCGAAACCCAGATGGCCATTGGGTCGGTGTCAACGTCAACACCAACAAGGAGGTTATCATCAAGTCTCCCGACCGCCTCTGTGGATTGTATCACGCCAAAGCCAACAGGGCGACGCAGGGTATAAAAAACACCGCCGAGCCAAGCAAAGACGAAACCAAGAAGAAAGAACGCACCACGACCAAGACTGGCGGTTTGAGTGCGGCGGTGTGTGTTCTCCAAGAAGCAAACGAGCCGCTCAATTGCAAGAATATGGTCAATCTGATGCTGGAAAAAGGCTATTGGAAGACCGCTGGCAAGACTCCATCGGCTACGATTTATTCCGCAATATTGCGCGAAATCAAAGAAAAAGGTGCCGACGCCCGGTTTCGTAAAACCGAGCGCGGCAAATTCGAATTGGTTAAGTGATGTGACCACTATTTTTGCTCCTCACACACCCCAGCCGTAGCGGTTGGGGTTTTGTCGTTGATTTGCTCCATGTGCTTTCTATAATCAACTCTTCCGGCGGCATAATTATACTCTGTGTCCAGAACTGCCTTCTTGCCCGCAAACTCCTCCCACCGTTTGACTATCACATCCATGTAAATCGGGTCAATCTCCATGCCGTAGCTTACACGGCCATTCTTATGGCCGGCAATCAATGTCGTACCCGACCCCATGAACAAATCCAATACGATATTTCCGGCGACCGAGCTATTCACCATCGCCCGCTCTACGATTTCAACAGGCTTCATTGTAGGGTGTAGGCGACTGGCAGATGGCTTCTTCTCTTCCCAGACAGTGTTCTGCGTCTTATCACCATACCAATTATCCGGCTTGCCTTTAATATGAGCGTAAAAGATGGGTTCATGCCTAAACTTATAACGGCCGAATCCCCATGCAAAGGTATTCTTGACCCAGACGATCTGGCAGCGGGACTCGATTCCGGCACTGTTCATTGCGCATTCTGTCTCACGCTGCCATGCCGAGGCGTGACAGATATACAACGCCGCATTGTCCGATACGCATTCCCGGTAGCGCGCAAAGAATGCCTCCATGAACGATATATATTGCGCCTCGGTCATGGCATCAGACTTAATTGTCAGAGCATCCTCTGTGTACCCCTCGTAATCGACATTGTACGGTGGGTCGGTAAAAACCATATCTGCCTTTTTGCCTGCCATCAGTCGCTCGACATCTTCTTCTTTGGTGCTGTCGCCGCATAAAAGCACATGAGCGCCCTTTACATCCTGGCGGGTATATTCAAATTCATGTCCACATTCACATTTAGCTTTCATTGTTGTTCCTTTCTGATTCGAATTGCCTTCTTGCCGGTAAAATCCTCCCATCGCTGCACGCAAATATCCACATACAGTGGGTCTATTTCTATTGCCATACACCGCCGGTTGTTTTTATGGCTGGCGATTATCGTCGTACCGGAGCCGCAAAATGGCTCAAGTACAATTGCGCCCTGTTTTGCGCCCATCGAAATGAAGTGTTCGGCAAACTCAACGGGGAATACCGCCGCGTGAACCTCGGAGAACGAGTTCTTGCCGGATGGATTAAGCTCAAAGACATTTGATATGTCCCTGAACGCATTTGTCTTTATCTGACGCTTCGGGTTGGATTCGGTGGCAAAGATAAAGATGTACTCAAAGCGGGAATTCATGACCGACTCACACATCGCCGGTTGGCCGCCACCCTTATGCCATATAGCAACATCACAAAAATGCTCGCGAAGCGCATACAGCATGTCAATAACAGCGATTTTGTTGCCTGCCAGCTGCTGGATGTTGATGAACTGATACAGACTGTGTTTTTGAACATTCAGAATTGCCGACATGAGAAATGATAAATATTCCTCGGATGGCTTGTCATCGCTGTCGTTGGCATACTTCTGCTCGGTCATGTTCTTATTACCGCCGAGCGAATTATCACCCGCGTTATATGGAGGACTGGTAAACACAATGTCCGCAATTTCGCCTTGCATCAGGTATGCAAGGTCATCACCACTGGTGGAATCACCGCAGAGCAGGCGGTGCCCACCGGATACATTGGCTTCTGATATGTCAAACTCGTATTGGCAATGTTCGCAAATCATAGCTTGTGCTCCTTTCCGCATTTGGGACATTTGACCTTACCGCCGAGAAGATACAAATCGCCGGGCTTTGTAGTGGCAACCTTTGGCGGCTCCGGAACCGCATCTTCATCTGTCAGACCCTCTTCCACATCCGAGGCAAGCAGCTGGGCAAGCTCTTTCTCATCAAAACCGAGTACGCCAAGGTCAAAGTCCATCTCCTGCAACTGCGCCAGTTCTATCGGCAGCAGTTCGTAATCCCACTTTGATAATTCGTGCAGTTTGTTGTCGGCAATTCTGAATGCCTTGACCTGCTCAGGTGTTAAATCGTCAGCGCGAATCGCGGGAACCTCGGTCATGCCAAGTTCCTTGGCCGCCAGAACCCTGGTATGGCCGGCGATAAGAGTGCCGTTCGTGTCAACTATCACCGGCACCTTAAATCCGAACTGGCGGATGGACTCGGCCACCGCGGCAATAGCCCCGCTGTTGTCACGCGGATTACCCGAATAAGCCTTGATTTCACTGATTTTCATCATTTCAATTTTCACGATATGTACTCCTTAAAAAAAATTAACCGTTCAAGATAAAAACTGCGTTTTCATTTCAAAAACGATATTTTTCATACCTTTCTAAAAAAAGTGTGTTCTGCGACCGAATCTCTTTTATGACGCAACCGTTCTCGCTGTGGTCTCAAAAAATTTTCGCGTCCGGAGGAACCAATTTTTTATTTGCAACGACACTCGCACCACGTTGCGACAGGTGGCTCGATGTCTGTGTATTCGGACACACCTGCGTACTGATATTTCTTTTGAACCTGCGCAAACGTGGTGCGTTTGTTTGCCTTGTAACAATTGCCTGATGTACATCACCATGTTCTCCTATGTTAAAAAAACTGTTATCTGCTACCGGCAACATCACCGATATTGTTCTGTTTGTCTTTGTGACACACTGATAAAAATTTATGCTCTTGTTCATTTCCCTACCAATTTTTCAGTTCAAATCCTTTTGGTATTTTTTTGAGTGCTGCCTCTTTGCTTCTAGCATAGATCAACATTCCAATGTGGCCATGCCTGTTGCCCCCTCTGTCAACGATCCACACAGTAGGCCAGTACATTTTCATGTGGTCTTGCCACGGTGTAAAATTCAGCATCACCGGAACCATAATGCTTTGCTCTGATGCCGGCAGCAGTAGAGTTATTGCCGACATAAGTTTCTGAATGTCATCCCATCGCTCCTCAGCCAGCGCTGCATCCCATTTGTTCCGCCATGTCGACCTCATATCCTCCATGCAGCCGTAGAGATACTCATGCATTGCAAATGTCTGGGCGGCAAAATCGACATCAGCTTCAGCCGTTTTTGTCTGTGCTTTTTCTATCTGGGAAATTCTCATATCAGGTGTCCCCCAAAGTTGCGTCCAAGTTGACTTGTAGTCGCTATGTATATATATAGCGCATATATACATGTATATGTATATATGTAGAATATAGATAAATACCTGGACACTTGGACGCGGACGACTTTTTCGACGTTTTTAATAGTGATAAACGCTTTTTTGCGTCCAACTTCTACTTGGACATGGTTGGACTGGCTTGGACGCTTCATACGTTTTTCTCCTGGTTCCAGATGTTTTTGACAACGGGATCGACATTTATCCCGCGATAACAGTGCGGTCGATTGGTTACGTCCAAGTCTCTTTCGGCTCTTGCGTCCAGGTTGTATTCGAGCTTTAGATTGGAAAGTTGCTGCTCGGTGAGCTGCGGGCGGTAGCGTTTTATACCGTCATGAACGCCATTAAAATCTATCTTAAATTTCTGGGCGCTGGGCGCCTGATGGTTGTTACGCTTGCACCACTGGCAATAGTATTTCCACAGTACATTAGTAGGTATAAACTCGTCCGGATCGATTACGCACCATTCATTGATAAATGCGATGTAGGGACTGGACAGTTCCTCAAATTCAGTCTGGAGTATATGGCTCTTTGGATGCTCGAGTATTTCGCCCTCCGGCACTGCCAGGATGAGGTTGAATATGCCGGGTATTTCGTCTCTAATCTGATCTTCAATACTGCTATCTTCATGGCCGTAAAAACTCTTGGTTGTCTCGAGGAATGTAAAACGCCCGGCAAGAGCACCGCTTGAATCACGCAGGTCGAGCACCTTATTTGCCACCACCATTATATTGATTGGCATTTTTTCGAGATTCAGGTGCGGCTTTCCCTTACGGTTAATCTGGATGCCATCCTCACCGGATATATTTTTGAGTATTTCAACCGCCTTGTTGGTATCGCCGTTCCTGCCGGCCAGCGATGCGTCCCACATAATGGCAAGCTGTTTATTTAAGAGCGGCTGGAGTCCGAAGTCCGATGCCAGGATTGAGATGGTTATGGTAGCGACGTTTCGCTCACCGCCCAGAAGCTCTTGAATCGTTCTGGCGATAGTTCCCTTGCCCGAGCGGCATCTGCCGACAATGGCAAGAATTTTATGGTCCCGTGTATCTCGCAGAAGGTATTTTTTTATGCGGCTGTGCAGAATATCCGGAACCAGAGTATCCGGGTTGCCATCTTCATCCTGAAAATACTCACCCAGTACCCAGAGCCATTTTGGCGCTTTCCTGGTTGGGTCGTAGGGAAACCGATAATAGTTGAACGTGTAAAAATCAGGTGTAAAGGGCAGCAGGACAGGTTTTTTACGATTGGTTATATCCAGCAGGCCGTTTTGCATCGCAAGGACATTTCTCGGATTAAGGCTGCCATCTAATGAATACGGCGCCTTCTGGCCCGGCCGCAGATGAACACCGGGCATATCGCGGAGCCACTTTATTATGTTGTTGACATACTGGGCTGATTTTTGCTTCCTGTCTGGCTTGGCGTAATAGGTGGTGAACGTACCATCATCGTTTTTTCTTTTTGCCTTGAACTTGACGTGGTCGCGAATGAAGTCGCGGATATATTTTTCAATTTCCGCTTCGCTGTCCACCAGCTGATACTTATTGTTTGAGTACAGACTCCAGCCATCAATCTGGTTGTAGCGGTGCATAACACCGCAGGTATCACGGCTCCATGCTTCAAATGCCTCGGCCATGGTATCTGGGTTGTCATCTGGCAGGTGGATATGTTGGTCATCAGGCGGAGGAGCTGGTTTATATTTGCACGCGCCTTGCACGACATTACTGAGTTCTTTATTATCCAGCGGTGGCGAGCAGTTTTTATTGTTAAATATATCCAGTGCCTGATAGATAGCCTCCTGGTCAAAGCCCTTATGCCTCATTGAGCAGGCCATTCGATAGAGCCGGTCATTGCGATTACCTTCTGTGATTTTGTCGTCGGACTGTTCGCTTGTCGATTGCGGTGTAGTCTCTTTAGCCGCTATCAGCCACGGCGGTGGCAAGACCGGCATGAGGCCGCGAGGGTCTATTTTCCATTTATATTCATTGCCAGATAGGTGCATAGAGGGTGGCGCAACCACATATCCGTTGTGGCCGCGTACATCGAGCCCTGTTCCAAGCGTTCCTGCCGAGTTGCGAATATCGCCGCCGGGATGTTTGAAATAGAAATGCCTGCCGCCGGAGCCGGTGATGACCTCCGTTGTCTGCGGCAGCGGGCCGTATTTTTGCTCAAGTGCTGCAAGTGCTTCATCACCACCATGGGTGGGGTCAATATCAAGAATAACCAGCCCTGACTCTTCGCCAGCGCAGATGCCGATATTTAATGCAATACTGCCGTCAAACCACAAGCGAATGGTAGATTCATCGGTAGTGGCATTCTTGGAGCCATTTGGTACAAGCGGTGTGTAAGGATGTTTGCCGGGCTTACATGCACCGGAGATATCGCCGCAGCTGCATTTACCATCGATGATAGTATGAAGCGGCAGCACTCGCCAGCCGAAGCTGGCATAATGTAATGCGCAGTCTAACATTCGTTTATCCATATTATTTCATCCATTGAGTCGTATTTTTGGCTTGAGCCCACAGTTGCTCAATATGTGCTCGTTCAATCCGCTGAACGCCGTAGTATCCTCCATCATATTCACCTGAGATGCGGTCAGCAAACCAGCCAACAGCATGGCAGAAACCAATGGTCTTAGCGGCGGCCCACTGTCAGACCACCTTCGAGCTTTATGGATTCATGTCCCGCCTGCATCAGCATCTGGGCAAGCTGTGTTTTGCACAGATCAAGATTGTTTTTACGTTCTTTGAGTGCAGCATCGAGTGCTTCAATCTGCACATCTTCTCTGACGATAAAATCCGCAAGAGTGGACATTCCTGCGTGAACTTGCATGCGTAGTCGGCGGAAAAATTGTTATTTATCTTGTAATGGCTGTCAGTAGTAACAACTGTTGTCTCCCAGCGAATTCTGCGCAGTATCGAATTCGCTGAAAACCGAGTATGACCTGCCCGTATAACATCAAACGTGAATTGTTTGAACAAATCCCACACTCGTGGGTTTTGAAGGTCATACTGCTCAAAGGTGATACGGGGCATTTTAGTGTTCATGATTTGAAGCCTCCTCTCATAGGCAACACCAGCGGCTGCTCGTGCTCAGCGCTTTCTCTAATGAGTCTGTCGAGGCTTGCCTCGCGGAACCGTGTGCGGCTGCCTACGGCAACGCGCTGCAGTCCATCGGCACATAGTTGCGGCATTATGCGATACAGATGCGTTCTGCTCATGCCCAGTCGCCGGGCGGTTTCGCTGATAGTAAGCAGACACTCGCTCACAGTTTTTCTCCCCGCTGGAGTTCTTCTTCGGAAACATCTTCCAGTGAAATCTCCTGGGGATCTGGACGATTAGGAATGCTGTCGCGTTCCTGGTCGGAGATTGAGAGGCGGGAACGATCGGCCATATCGGCAAGCGCTTCCTGGCAGTTGCCATATAATGAGAGTATTCGCGGATTCGATATGGCCACCATTGAGCGATGCGCAACATTGCTGGCGCGGCGAAAACCGTATTCCTCGAATTCATCAACGACCTCAGGCATGATATCTGCCTGCCAGTCAAGGAGCATATCACGATATCGATTGAACCAGCACAGCGTGGTTGCGATCAATGGCGCCTCGACTCTGGCTTTGGTAAGCGCCACAAGCGCTGCTTCAATGCTCTCTGATTTGAGAAGAGAATCGACCTTACGCAATATAATCCTTGCCCTGCGCTCCTGCTCAACACGCCGAATAATTGCTGATGGTGACTGGGTTGTTTTTTTCATATATGCCTCCAAATATGGGTTTCTTAATACTGCGGGCTATCGCATGATGGCCCTCCATAAGTTGGCATAGCGCACAATGGGATTCGTCAAAATCGCTGTTTTCAGAGCAGAAACGCAGAAAAACGCGTTTTGCGCGCCCATTTGCGCGCTCATTTTTTTCTCTTGTTCTGTAAGTCGAGCAGTTGCAATGAGTTATGGCAATGGTTTTTTGCAGAAAAATGGTCAAAATCGGAAGAATCGCGCCGAAATCACCAAAAATGGTATCACCAAAAAAAAATTATTCCGTATCTATCGCTATAGCTTATATTTATGGGTGTTGTAAAAAAAAAAAATTATTCCGAATTTGTACGGCCGCTGGGGGGTGTCTCATTCTTGCGACCGGCAAGCAGTCGTGCGACATCAGACCATTGTGGTGAATAAATAGTGCTGCGGGATACACCTAATTGATTTGCCAATTCAGTTACTCCAATATCATGTTTTTTCCAGATGATACCGATGGCATAGGCTTGAATATTGAAATCCTCTGGCCAGGTTCGGGGAGTGTGCTGGACCGATTTAGTACTGGCTTTACCAGATAGAATGGCTGTAACCTCGGAGAGTCGTTCTACCAGAGTCTCCTGCTCGGCCAATAATGCAGCACGCGTTTTATTAGTAAGACGTTGACGACTCTGCGTTTTTTCTGTAGTATTATTTGTGCGCTGTATCTCCATGATGTCTGACCGGACACAGGATATGGGGCGCTGGGCCAGTGTTAGCGCATTGGCCTTTCTTTATTAAAGTTAAAAAAAAATTACGTTATACCCAGCACTGCATAAACCTCTGTGTATCCATATACGCATAGAATCTCCGTGCGCGTAATATCTCCATTTTTTTTTGGGCTTCGGTTTGACATGCCATCTCAACTGGCCGAGGTCGGTGCAACCACTATTCACAATGAAATATATTATTTAACCTTGCAAAAGCAATAGCAAAAAATCGATGAAAATTTTGGTCTCACATAACTGCATAAGTAGCGGATACATACGAAAAATAATTTTTTTATTAACAGATTACAAAAAAATACGAAATTTTACGGCTCTTATAAGCGATGTAATTACAACGACTTATCGATGTATAATTATACCGCTTTTTTAGCTCCTTTTTGGCTATCACAGGCTTGACAGATTGGACTGTTGCAATTAGAATCATTCACGTTCAAGGGTGGCACCGAGCTCTGGATACCATCTCCCTCCCAAGCCCTTCCTTAATGAAATTTATATTCGAAAGGAATGCGGTGTATGATAAAAGAGTTGTTATTTGCAGAACCATCATTTACACAAACCGGTGTCTGGTGCGATCTCAATCCCGCAATAGACCCAGCTGAATGGGCGTATGTGTGTCGCGCTGTCGGAAAACTTAATGCTGACCAATTTGAAGCCCTGCACAATAAATTTAAACGCAACACATGCCACAACACCATGCGGACTCAAAAAACAATGCCGCTGGTCAGTATTGGCCCCAGCGGCATTGGTGGATATTCGCAGAATGAATCCTGATCATCCCAGCTTCTGCGCAGCTCTATCTGCCAGCTCCCTGTCAATCTCGGCGTAGTCATCGGTCATAGCGAGCGACCTGTGCCCTAAGAGCGCCCGTGCAGCATCGAGGCCAATCTCTTTACGAACCAGAGTAGCGGCCGTGTGACGCAGCTGGTGCGGATGGAATGAAACAATTTCATCGGCCTTAAATTTGCCGGATTTTATAGCGGCATTGATTGCGTACTTGACCGCTTGACAGTAGGTGTTTGGGTCGTAACAATTACGAATGTCAATATGCCGCTGGAGTTTAATATTCGTTCCTGGGCTGTTTCCACAAGACAGCGGAGTCTTTCGTCTCTGGTAACGATCGATGAACCGCTGTGCCATGGCCTCGCGAGGCGAGAAGCAAAATTGATTCGGCTTGCGATTGAGAAATGTTCGAAGTATCCGCTGACCACGCGGGCCAATTGGAACGACACGCTGTATGCCATGATGCTGGGTCTTATGCTGCTGTAGCAAATATTGCCAGATGTGACCACTGATATCGATGTCACATGGCCGCATCCGGCACAACTCCCCAGAACGCATCCCGGTAAGCATTTGCAGTTCAATCATCGCTGCAATGGTAGGACATGAAAACGGCAGAACTTTCCGCACTACAGTTTCGGTGACAGGTCTTATGTTTTTGCTTTCTTTTGCACTTGTTCTTCCTCGTCGCAAGCCCTCGACGGCAGAAAGTCCATAAAATATGCTTGCAGAAATAATCTGCTGAGCTGCCGCCCATTTAAAAATTCTTCTTACAATATTCACTCGCTGGTTGATCGTACTGCGGCAGAGTCCACGGTCAATCAATGTGCGACGGAATTCCTGCAATCGCAACGGGCCGAAATCTTCTGCCAGCATTTGTCCAAACACGTCAATAAGGCCATTTACAACTGATGTGATATTCCTAAGCTCGCCGGAAACTTTGCCATCGGGGCCTCGGTAGTATTCACGCGCGTGATTCATGTACTGGGTAATGACCGATGCAAACGTGCCATCATATTCCAACTGATTAGATGTTTTTGAATCGACCACAGATTTTGCGAACATGTCGCGGGCGAGAGATTCTGCAACGCCACGGTCTTTTGTTGCGAAATGGCTGCCCTTGGGGATCAGTGGTCTCATTTTGAAACGCGGCTCACCCGGCAGCTGAATTTTCCAATACCACCGTCCATTACGCGAGTATAGGCATCCCGGAAGCTTACTTTTTTTTGTCATACACATTCCTTCCTTTTATTGGGGTCATGAGTACAACAAATTTTTAAGAAAGCAACTTAATCTTGTAACATATTGGTGGATAGGATGTTACCGTTTTTTTTATGTTGACGGACAACCACCCAGCGTGCACCTCGTCCACGACCATTCAGTTTGATATTTTGCGACTCCTTTAACTCGGCACACACTTTTTTGACCAATTGCGTGCTTACGGATGGGAGTTGTACGGTAATATCTGCAAGGGAAAATGGCGATAACTGTTCTAATATTACTTTCCGCACCATATCTGTTTTAGCAGGATGTGCTTCAACGGATTCAACCTTACGAGCAAATTCAGCATACGCGCGTTGCACAATACCCAAAAAGAAGTTCCACCATGGAACAATCTCATTCTTACCTTCGTGCCATTTTTTTGAGCATACGGCCAACACACTGTAGTATTCTGCCTTTTCTTCCTCGATAAGCCGTTCCATACTGATATACCTGGCTATTTGGAAACCATGATTCTGCAAAAGTACTGTGCTTATCAGGCGTGATACCCGTCCATTACCATCTCTGAATGGATGAATACATAAAAAGTCAAACACAAACGTTGCTGCTGCTAATATCGCTGGAATATAGTTATCTCTGGAGATGATTTCATAATTGTTGCAGAGCATGTCAACCCTTTTGGGCGTATCTTTTGCCGGAGTTGGTTTGAAACGTACTGTGCGGTCGCCATTGGGCAGGATTTCAATAATCTCATTGTCTCGCTTTTTCCACTGACCTGCATCGCCGCTATGTTCTCCTTGTGCAACCCTGTGCAGATGAAGCAGTGTTTCCGGGGCGATATCGATATTTTGTGTCCTTGCAAAAATCCAGTCCAGTACTCTGCGATAGCCGGCAAGTTCTTCTTCTGAACGGTCACGCGGCTTTGATTTTCCCAGTATGACCGGACGTAGTCGCTCAGGCGCAATAGTCACTCCCTCGATTCGATTTGAGGACTCCACGCTTTGGATGATTGCCTGCTGCCGCAGCGCTGTCAGTACCTCTGGTTTCTGTTTGCTCCAAAGGTCTTGTTTGCCTTTTGCTTCCATGCATGCACTGAGCAGCCATGTTGTGCTAATAGGCACCATGGTCTTGTTGAGCCGTTCGATTGTCAGGTTTAGCATGTAACGTCCTTTCATATAGTAGCTTAATAATAGCCAATTACTTGATAAGTAGCCAATTATTTTTTTAATGGTTGCTACTCATTATAATCTGGCGGCGTGGTTACAATTTTGGTTACAATTCGTATTATGGAATGTTTTTGTCGGTAATATTTAGTTTGTAACTATAGACTATATAAATAGTTACAAAAAGCGGGCGAAGAGATTCGAACTCTCGACTTTCAGCTTGGGAAGCTGACATTCTACCGCTGAATTACGCCCGCAAGTTATTTATTCACAAGCACTTGCAAAACACCACTTTTCGCAAAGGTCATTTTGTGGCAGTTTGGGGCAAATTTTCCAAACCGCTGTACTATAATTACCAAATTAAGGATAAATTGCCAGAGATTTTCAGAGGGTCAAGATTTTTGGTGGCAATCCGCAACCGACAAACAAGAAGAAGAAACGAAAAATCGGCGGCCAAATCGGACATCCCAAACATAACAGGACTCTTTTTGAAGCTGATGAAATCGACCGAACGGTCATCCATAAAATTCCAGTTGAAGAAATACGCCGTCGCGGATTAATTCCGATA
>Ga0209417_1003440_pt1 | contig 21216 bp, 20 predicted proteins | sample RifGroF2_FD_184002 | JGI IMG/M metagenome (GOLD analysis project Ga0209417, IMG submission 184002) | Groundwater microbial communities from Rifle, Colorado, USA - Groundwater F2 (SPAdes) (version 2) | ecosystem: Environmental > Aquatic > Deep subsurface > Groundwater | place: Rifle, Colorado... | reverse complement strand
GCGCCGCTTCGTGACCGCTTTGGAATTAAAAGCCGTTTAGATTATTATGATGCCGAACTGGTAAAAGTAATTTTGCAACGCTCTTCAAAAATTCTCGCAATCCCGATTGATGAAGACGCATCCTATGAAATTGCAAAACGATCAAGAGGAACGCCGAGAATTGCAAATCGTCTTTTGCGCCGCACGCGAGACTTTGCCGATTTTGAAAATAAAAAAGTTATCGATCTCGCAATTTCAAAAACAGCGCTAACCGCTTTAGAAGTTGATGAATTAGGATTGGATGAAATGGATAAAGACATTATTCTCACCATCATCGAAAAATTTAGCGGCGGACCTGTGGGACTTAATGCTCTTTCCGTAGCAGTAAACGAAGACGCAGGAACCATTGAAGAAGTCTATGAACCTTTCTTGATACAACAAGGATTTATAAACCGTACTCCGCGCGGAAGAGAAGCTACTGAATTAGCTTACAAACGTTTTGGAAAGAAAAAAAGAAATAACGAACATGGTAATCTTTTTGAAGAAACGTTGTCTTAGTAAAAAGTTGAAAGTAAAAAGTGGAAAGTAGAAAGTAGAAAGTAATGCTGATAGAAAAAATAAATGTAGGGGGAGAGAATCCTTTTGTTCTTATAGCCGGACCATGTGTTGTAGAAAATGAAGCAATAACTTTTACTACGGCAGAGGCGATAAAAGAAATTACAAATGAACTTGGAATCCCGTTCATCTTCAAATCGAGTTACAAGAAAGCTAATCGTACCAGTCTTAATTCTTTTGTGGGCATAGGCGATAAAGAAGCGCTTGAGATTTTATTAAATATAAAAAAAACATTTGATGTGCCGATCCTTACCGATGTACATACAATTGAAGAAGTTGAATTAGCCGCAAAGTATGTTGATGTTCTTCAAATACCGGCTTTTCTTTGCAGGCAAACCGACTTATTAATTGCTGCCGGGAAAACCGGTAAAGTAGTGAATATTAAAAAAGGACAATTCCTTGCGCCTGAAGATATGAAGCACGCCGCGGAAAAAGTTCTTTCAACAAATAATAAAAGAGTGATGCTCACCGAACGGGGAACAACATTTGGTTATCATAATCTTGTTGTTGATATGCGTTCGTTGGTTATTATGCGTGAACTTGGTTTCCCGGTAGTTATGGATGCGACGCATTCTGTTCAACTTCCGAGTAAAGGAACTTTGTCGGGTGGTCAGCCGAAGTTTATTAAACCGCTCGCAAAAGCGGCAGTTGCAATAGGAATTGATGCTTTGTTTTTTGAGGTTCATCCGAATCCCAAAGAAGCATTAAGCGATGCGGAAAGTCAACTACCATTAAGTGAATTAAAAGAATTGTTAATCGATCTTAAACAAATTGACGAAATAACTAAAAAAATATCATAGAAGAATTTTAAATTATCAAAGGATTAACCTTGACAAAAGAAACGATCATTGCGCACGGTAAAGAAGTTGTGCGGATTGAAACGGAAGCAATTACAAGACTTGCAGAGAACATCAATGATGAGTTTGTACGTGCAGTAGAAGTTATCGATAAATGCAAAGGTAGAGTTGTTTTAACCGGTATGGGAAAATCGGGATTGATCGCACGTAAAATTGTCGCGACGATGAACTCAACGGGAACGGCGGCAATTTATCTTCATCCAACCGACGCGTTGCACGGTGATCTTGGAATGGTTCGCTCAGAAGATGTAGTGATAATATTATCAAAGAGCGGAAACACTGAAGAAATGCTTAACCTTCTTCCATTGTTAAAACGTCTCGGAGTTATTCTTATCGGAATGCTCGGCAATAAAGATTCAAAGATCGGTAGACAGTGTGATATTTTTTTGAACATCGATGTTAAAGAAGAAGCTTGTCCCTTTGACCTTGCGCCGACCGCTTCATCAACGGCGATGCTGGTTATGGGAGATGCGCTTGCTGTAAGTTTATTGCAGAGAAAAGGTTTTACCGCGCAAGATTTTGCCATGCTGCATCCCGGTGGAAGTTTGGGGAAAAGACTTTCACTCAAAATTAGTGAGATAATGATTTCAGGCGAACAAGTTCCAATTGTTCAGGAAAATGCATCATTGAAAGATTCAATTTTGGAAATTACTTCTAAAAGACTTGGAACAACCTGCGTTGTAAATGATAACGGTGTTTTGCTTGGTATTATTACCGATGGAGATTTACGCAGATTATTAGAAAAAACTATGGAGATAAAATCTTTTAAAGCCAAAGATGTAATGTCGAAAAATCCAAAAGTAATTACCGCTGATCTTCTTGCATCATTCGCATTGCAGCAAATGGAAAATCATAAAATCACTTCACTGGTGGTGGTGGATAAAGATGAAAAACCTATCGGCATTGTTCACATGCATGATCTGATCAATATTGGTTTGAAACAAAGATGAAATATTTTCTCCTTCTTACTCTCCCATTTTTCTTTTTCTTTTGCAGTACACAGAAAGTTAAACCCAAGATTAATGCGAATATTAATGTCGGGGAACTGCCGTCTCAAGAAAGTTGGAACACCACAATCAGCTTTACCGATTCGGGAAAGATCCAAGCGATAATGAAAGTTGGACATTTGAGAATGTACGCTAAGAGGCAGGAAACCTTAATTGACGGTTACCAGCACGTAGATTTTTATAACCCGTTGGAAATAAAAACCACAACACTCACTTCTCTCCGCGGAAGAGTGGATGACGCTTCAAAAGACCTTTACGCTTTTGAAAATGTTGTTGCAAGGAACGACAGTGGAACACAACTAGAATCCGAAATGCTTATGTGGAGAAATAAAGATCAGAAAATTGTTACAGATAAATTTGTTACGATAACTACTCCAACGGAGAAAATTCAAGGTTACGGATTTGAGTCCGACCAGCATCTACAAAATTATAAAATTTATAAACCTGTTTACGTTACCACTTCAGACCAAGCGGACAAATCGGATTCTTTAAGATGAGATCACTACTAAAAATATTAATCATCTTTTTCACCGCATCATTTATAACTTCGGCGCAGGAGGAAAATAAAACGATTACGGTTATCGGGCGGGAACTGATCGGTTCGGTGCAAAACGGAGAATCAATACGTGAAGTAATTGGGGATGTGGTTTTAACGCAAGGAAACGTTGTGATAACTTGTAACAAAGCGATCCAATACCTTGCAAGAAACGACGCAAAACTGATCGGGAATGTTATTGTAAAACAAGATTCACTTACCATTTATACCGATGAAGGATTTTATTACGGAAACGAAAGAAGATCATTTTCGGATAAAGGCGTTAAACTTGATGACAGAAAAGTTATTCTAACCGCAAAGATCGGCGAGTATTTTTTTAACGATGATAGAGCCGACTTCCGCATAAAAGTAAAACTATACGATACAGCTTCAACGCTTACTTCAAGCCGTCTTCTTTATTTCCGGAAAGAAGACAGAGCGATCGCGTTCGATTCGGTGAAAATTACAGATAAAGAAAATATTATTTACGCTGATAGCCTTATTCACTTTCGCAGAGTTGAAGAATCGTTTGGTTTTGGAAATGTGAGCATTAAAAACAGAACAAATAATTCAATGATCCTCGGCGGACACATGGAAGATTACCGTGCAAAGAATTATAGCGTAATTGATAGTCTTCCTTTGCTTGTACAGATGGATACTACTTTTTCCGGCGATACCGTAAAAACAATTGATACTCTACTGATAAAATCAAAAGTGATGAAAGCTTATCGCGATTCAACAAACCGGTTTGTTGCAATCGATTCCGTTGAGATTTTGCGCGGCGGATTTGCTTCAAAGAATGATTATTCGATCTATTATAGAAATGATGATAATATTATTACGAACAAAACCGGAGAAGAGAATGCGCAGCCGGTGATGTGGTTTGAGACTTCTCAACTTTCCGGCGATTCGATAAAAATATTTCTTAAGGAACAACAAATGGAGAAGATCGACATCATCAACAATGCGTTGATCGCTTCTTATAACGAAAATTATAAAGAGCGGTTCGATCAAATCTCCGGCGATACTATCTTTCTCTTCTTTGACAGCACCGGAATTAAACGGAACGAAGTTTACTCGAATGTATTAAGCATTTATTATCTTTACGACGACGGTGAGCCAAACGGATTGATGAAAGCAAGCGCGCAAAGTTCAGTTATGAATTTTGAGAATAAGAAAATTATTTCCGTTAAACTCTACGGTACGCCGAACAGTGAATATCATCCGGAGACAATTATAAAAGGAAAAGAGAAGGAATATTTTCTCCCCCGTTTTATTCTTTTTGAGAACAAACCTGAGAAAGAAAAACTCTTTACTCCGCAGTTACAAGAAAATTTTTTAAAAGGGAACCGTTAATGGAACGAAGCAAACTGAGCAGTTTGGATTTAGTAAAAATTTATAAAAAGCGAACAGTGGTAAATAAATCTTCCATCGAAGTTTCGCAAGGTGAGATCGTTGGTCTGCTTGGACCAAACGGAGCCGGTAAAACTACTACGTTTTACATGATGGTCGGAATGATACGTCCGAATTCCGGGCAAGTTTTTTTAGATGGAAACGACATCACTACTATTCCTATGTACAAACGTGCGCGGATGGGTATTGGTTATTTGCCGCAAGAAGCTTCCATCTTTAGAAAACTTTCGATTGAAGATAACCTTATGGCGGTTCTTCAAATGTTAAAGATGACGAGTAAGGAACGGAAAGAAAAGTTAGAGAAGTTGTTGGAAGATTTGAGTCTTCAACACATAAGAAAAAGTATCGGTTTCCAATTAAGCGGCGGTGAAAGAAGAAGAACCGAGATCGCACGTTCGCTTGCTTCCGACCCTAAGTTTATTCTGCTTGATGAACCGTTTGCCGGTGTTGATCCTATTGCGGTTGAAGATATTATGTTGATCGTTGCAAAATTGAAAGACCGCGGCATCGGTGTTTTAATAACCGACCATAACGTGCATGAGACGTTAAGCATTGTTGATAAAGCCTACATCTTAATTAACGGAGTTATATTTCGTTCCGGCAGCGCTGATACTCTTGCGGAAGATGAGGAAGTACGAAGACTTTATTTGGGTGAGAAGTTTAAGCTTGACAGATACTGAGGGCAGTGGAAAGTAGAAGTCAGTCGGCAGTTGGCAGTGAGCAGTCGGCAGTTGTTTGTTAAAAAATAAATCTAATGACAAATGACTAATGATTGATGACCAATTTCTAATGACCACTTACTACTGACCAATGACTGGAAGAGATGAGGTTTGTTTAGCATCTCTGAAGAAGTGAAATGAAAAAAATCTGCGGTCTAACATTCCTTAAATAGGAGGAGTGTTAGGCTGCGGGAAAATTGGAAATTAAAATGAAAAGAAAGTTTTTAGTAGAATATAGTAAGCAGGCTGCCATGTGTACTATACGGAATTTTGGCAGTAAAATTAATAGTTAGGCGATACAGAATTTAAGGTAAATAATGAAAATAAAAATCCTTATACCGTTATCAATTATTTGGTTAATAATTTTCTTTTTACTCGCTTATGGTTCATTCACATTGAGTAGTAATCAACCACAAAAGAATGAAAAGTTTAAAGAAGAAAATTTAAAACCAGCTGTCATTTTTATAAACAATTATCTTGAAAATAATAAAAGACTACCTACAAATGAGGAATTCGATAAATGGCAAATGGAATATTTTTCTTTAGACGAAGAAATTCCTATAAATCCCAAAATAGATTCTTTAATAAAAACTAATCCTCAATGGGCTTTAAGAATTGATTATTATACATCTCCCAAGTCTTTTCCAAAAGAAGTAAACGAAAACTATGGTAAAAATAATTCTAAAAATTCCTATGTTCTTTCAACTTGGCGAGGTGAATGGGATGAATATTATGTTTCTTGGATAAATTATTATACTACAGATTATTCACATTGGACAAGAGATAGTTTTATAGTTTTGTTTATTTTTCTTTTCATTGGTTTATTACCCCTTACTGTATTAATAATTTATAAAAAGAAAAAGAGAATCGCCTAACCTCTTTAATAAGTAAAAAGTCAAGAGAAAAATATACACCAGAAGCGTATCCGCCTTTGGCGGAAATATCGCTGACATTCCGCAAATGCGGGTGCTTAGATAAAATGAAATTGTAAATATTTAAATAATTAATACGGCAGTGTTGGATTTTAACAACTTGTCCCGCAAGGCGGGATAACAGACCGTTAGGTATAAAATCATTTTTGGGAAAGAGTAAACTAATTAAGACAAAGGAGCAATAATTTGAAAACCACATCACTGATCAAATCTGAATTAATAGCTCCGTGTGGCATGAATTGCGCAGTTTGTATGGGGCGTCTTCTCCGTGATGAAAATAAATGTCCCGGATGCCGGGCAAATAATATGGACAAACCCAAACATTGCGTTAAATGTATAATTGTAAATTGCGAAATCCTAAAGAAGAATAATTCTGAATATTGCTCGGAGGAATGTAATTTTTATCCTTGCAAAAGACTAATTAATTTAGATAAAAGATATCGTGCAAAATATAATATGAGCATGCTTGAAAATTTGAAGAATATAAAAGAATTGGGAATTAGAAAATTTGTTAATAATGAAAAAAATAGATGGTCTTGTTTAAAGTGCGGGGGGATTATTTGTGTCCATGGAGGTTATTGTACAGAGTGCGGGCATAGAAAAACAATTAATACATAATTGGAGAAGCAAATGAAGAATAAAGTACATCTGCTCGTCAAGGTTATATTCATTTCGTTAGTAATGTATTCAACAAGTTATCCTTGTACAAGTTTTATATTAAAGAATAGTAAGTGTTTTTTAATGGGACATAATTTTGATTGGATAACCGGAACAGGGCTGCTGATGGTCAATCCCGGAGGTGTATCCAAGGCATCTTTAGTTGATTCCACGGAAACGCCAGTCAAGTGGATATCAAAATATGGCAGCGTCACCTTTAACCAGGTTGGTAGAGATCTACCCTTTGGAGGAATCAATGAAAGGGGATTAGTAATTGAGCAAATGGGATTGAATTCAACAATATATCCTCACAAAGATCATCGCCCGGCCATCGGCGCTTGCCAATGGATTCAGTTTCAGCTTGATAACTGCGCCTCTATTGATGAAGTTATAAACAGCGATTCATTAATTAGAATTGTCGATCCCAATTCAAAGTTTCATTATTTAGTTGGGGATAGTTTCGGGAAAAGTGCGGTAATTGAATTTCTCGATGGTAAAATGGTGTGGGACACTTCTAAAATTCCGGTTCTTGCTAATAGTATGTATTCGGAATCATTGGAATGTTTTAATAATAATTGTGACACCAATTCTGATCGTTCACTTTATAATTTTTGTACCGCAGCAAGCCAAATAGTAAATCAAAACAACTCAACGGATACAACATCAATAAATTACGCTTTTGATATATTGAACAAAGTTAGTCAAGGTTTGCTGACTAAATGGAGTATTGTTTTTGATATCAAAAATTTAAAAATATATTATAAATGCTACGAAACACCAACCATAGTTGGCGAAAGAAAAATCTTTTTAAGACCTCCCGGAGTTGCTAAGATTAAAATTGTTGATTTAAAGGAGTTTAGTTTTGACTGTAATGATGCAGTAAAAGTAATAGACATTGATAATTCAAATGAAGAGCAATTAAACACATATTTTATAGATTATACGAAACAAATAAACAAAGAATATCTAACGAAGGCATTTACGTTTTATAAAAACTGGGGAGCCAGCGTTGAGCTTAATGAAGAGGAAATGAATTATTTAGCCGAATATCCGGAATCATTTAAATGTGTGAAAAATAAATAGTAGGTTGTGATATAACCTCTTTAATAAGCCGGAGGAGCATAAATAACTTTGAAAAAATTGTTCTTCGTTTACGTGATGATAAAGTTGTAAACCGATAAATCGGTTTTGATTTAGAGTGATGTGAAAAATCCCACGACTAAAGTCGTGGGTTAAAAGAAAAGTTTTAATAATTGGTACGGCAGTGTTGCATTTTAACAACATGTCCCGCAATGCGGAATAACACGCCGTAATACCGGTAAGGAAGTATGAAGAAGCCAGAAAAAATCGAAGTAAGACATCTTTTCCCTGAATTATATTCTGAGCTAATAAAATTATTGCAAAATTTATCTGCTTATGAATGGAATTATTCAACATCAAGTTCCAGATGGACGGTAAAAGATATTGTTGCTCATTTAATAGATACTGATTTAAGGCGAATATCTTTTCAAAGAGATCATTTAATTCCACCAATGTATGGCAGGCAAATCGGAAACGATACACAGCTTGTAGAATATATAAATTACTTAAACAACACCTGGGTTGAAGTATCACGGAGACTAAGTCCGGGTGTATTAATTGATTTACTCAACTATATAAAAATAGAAATGCCCAAATTGCTGAATTCATTAAATATGAACGATGAAGCATTATTTGGCGTAAGTTGGGCAGGTGAAAAAAAATCAAAAAACTGGTTTGATATAGCAAGGGAATACACAGAGAAATGGTATCACCAACAACAAATTAGAGAAGCAGTCGGCAAACCGCTTTTGTCGGACGAGAAATGGATGAGCCCATTAATAGCTACCTATGTTAGAGGTTTGCCCTATTTCTATCAGAAAGTATTTCCTGAAATTACTAATTCGGTAGTATTGCTGGTTGTAGATGATATTTCAGACGGCAAATGGATTTTGAAAAAGAATAATTCCTGGGAATTGTTTGTCGGAGATACTTTGGATTATTCTTCAAAAATTGTAATGAATGCCGATACCGCCTGGAGAATGTTTGAAAAGAATATTTCAAAAGAAGAAGCCAAACGAAGAATTACTATTGAAGGTGATTTTGATTTAGGCAAAGCGGTGTTGGAATTGGTAACAAATATAAAGTAAACGGTATAACATCTTTAATAATTAAAGGTTCTCACAGAGCAGGTTAAACCTTGCCGGAGGCGGATAAACAAGAGAAAAAAACCTGCGACATTCCGCCACAACGGGTTGTTTTTACATTTGGCATTGGTGCAATTATTGGGTTGTAGTTCCGTGTAATGTTTCTTTGTAAAATTGTGCTGTTAAATAAATCCTTTAATAATTATCCGCCTAAAAGTCGGCGGACAAATTGGCAGAATATTAATGAGATAGACAAAGCGATGGAATGGATGAATGTTTTTCATTCAAACATACAACCATTCGATCATTCTAATAGCATAATTTGGTTCTTGCTCGTCTATGTTAAGTTGTAAAGTAATAACAAGGAAATTCTATGAAAAGAGATTCAATAACCCTACGCATTGTATTAAGCATTTTTGTAATAGGATTGCTTATTATTCCTTTAGCGATGATCCAATCATTGATTTCAGAAAGAGAAAGTTATCGTGATGAAGTTGTTAAGGAGATAAATAAAAGTTGGGCGGCTAAACAAATTGTAGCCGGACCTATTCTTACAATCACAAATGAAAAATGGGTTGAGAACGGAGAGGGGAAAAAATATTTAACTCAAAATAATTACCACTTGCTTCCGGAGCTTTTAAAATATGAGGCTGAACTAATTCCGGAGACAAGATATAGGGGTATTTATGAAGTCACCTTATATGAAGCAAATATAAGGATAAGCGGATATTTTGATCTTGACAAAATAAAGATGGTTAAGTATGAAGACTTACTTCTTAACCCTGCAGAAAATTATCTTTCGTTTAGTATATCAGATCTAAAAGGCATACAAGGGAATCTTGCATTTAATTGGAACAATGAAAAAAAAGAAGTTAATCCCGGGTTAAAAACAAACGAACTATTCCGTAACGGATTTACAACGGATGCAAGTATCAACAAGAATGAGAAAAAATATTATTTCGATGTTACAATTAAACTAAAAGGAAGTGAAAACCTTGAGTTCATTCCACTTGGAAAGATTACCGAAGTATCAATGAAATCAAAGTGGAACAATCCAAGTTTTACCGGGAATTTTCTCCCATCTTCAAGAGAAGTAAACAGAGATGGATTTACCGCCAAATGGAATATAAATCATTTCAATAGAGAATATCCTCAAGAGTGGCAGAATAATAAATATGAATTATATCCAAGCGCTTTTGGAGTAAAGCTTCTTGTCCCTGTCGATGAGTATCAAAAGACCATGCGAACATCAAAATATGGAATAATGATTATCCTTTTAACTTTTGTAAGCTTTTTTATGATAGAAATTTTCAGTAAAAAAGTTTTACATCCAATTCAATATTTATTAATAGGACTTTCTTTAGTTATCTTTTACTCAATTTTATTATCACTCTCAGAATATTTATTATTTCAATATTCTTATTTGGTCGCAAGTTTGCTTGTTGTAGGCTTAATATGTTTATACACATCAAGTATCTACGGCAATTATAAATTAGGAATATTGATTGGAGCATTTTTAGTTTTATTCTATGGCTTTATGTATATAATATTACAGTTGCAAGACTATTCTTTGCTCTTGGGAAACGTTGCTCTATTTACTGTATTAGCTACCATAATGTATTTAACAAGAAAAATAAATTGGTATGAAGTTTTAAGTTCTAAAAAAAGTTCAAATAGTTAATTTAACAGTACCGGATTTTAACCACTTGTCTCGCAGGGCGGAATAAAAATATTGAAAGTAATTACTATGGTTAAATATTATTCCTTAATTGTATTCATAATTTGTTTGAACATTTCTGTTCTTCCTCAGATGAATGAAACTGAAAGTGGTCATGTCTATCTTGGTTTGCGAGGTGGTTTATCTTTCCGGATGGTTAATGAATCAAATTATGTTTTCAGTTTCGGGGGTCCGGTACTTTATAATTGGGAAAACAATTTTATTTCTACTTCTTTTAATAGAGGTTTTACGTACTACCTTGGAATGAATACGGATAACTCAAATTATACCAGGTATGAAATAAACTACGGGAAAGCATTACAACTGCATAAAACACATCCACTATTTAAGCATTTCTACTTTACCTATTCAGTAGGATTGTCTTATAACATCTTTAATTTCTTTGAAGATGAGGATGCATTGTCTAAAAATCTTGCAAAGAGAAAGGAAATGGTCGGTTTGCCAATTGGTCTTGCATTCACAAACAGAATTGGACAATCATTATTTGCCGGACTTGAAATCAAATTTCATGTTTTTCAAAAAATAAAAACGCACGGGGAATACAGTTCTTTTATTATGATTACTATTTTTTAAAATACCGAAACACGTCAATCGAAATGAACCTAATTGAAAAATATATTGAAGAAGAAAATTGGCAAAAAGCCAGAAGTGAGATTCATAAGAGGTTAAAAACTGACAAAGATCATCATTGGCTAATTACTCGTCTTGGATTAACTTATTACGAAGAAAGAAAATATCAGAAATCACTGGAATATGCTGAAAAAGCAATTGTATTAGCACCAGATTGTCCTTTGGTACTATGGGATTATGCCGGAACGCTTGATATGCTTGGACGTAAAAGGGAAGCGATAAAAGTATATCAGAAAATTATTAAAAAAGGTATCAATGAAATAGCTTTTGGTAAATGTGGTGAGGGAATTAGATGGGCTAAATCAATTTTCGCAGATAGTCTGTATAGACTAGCACTGATTAATTCTTATCAAGGGCACAAACGAAAAGCAATAGAATACTTTGAACTGCATTTTTCTTCTCGTGGAAAAGGAATTCCCTCGATATACAAGTTAAATGATGTAAAGAAAGATTATAAAAAATTAGTGAATGGCTTATAGCCATTAGAGGATAAGTTCAGTTATGGAAAAACTTAAACTTTTTTTTGCTTCGGACAGAAAAGAATGGCGGGTTTGGCTCGAGAAAAATTTTGATAAAGAAAAAGAGATTTGGTTAGTCCTCCCTAAAAAATCTTCAGGGAAGTCGCGTATACCTTATAACGATACGGTAGAAGAGGCGTTATGTTTCGGCTGGATCGACAGTAAGCAAAAATCTATCGACTTAGAGAACAACGCACAAAGATTTTCACCGAGAAAACCGAAAAGTGGTTACTCTCAACCCAACAAAGAAAGACTGAAATGGCTTTTACAACAAAATTTATTACATCCGTCTATTCTTGAGACCGCCGTTAAAATTGCTTCGGAGAAGTTTGTGGTTCCAACTGATATTATCAGCGCAATAAAAAGCGACAAAGTTGCTTGGGGAAATTATCGGAAATTTTCTCCCGCGTATCAAAGAATGCGCATCGCGTATATTGATTCAGCAAGAGATCGTGAAGAGGAATTTAAAAAGCGGCTGGAGAATTTTATTACCAAGTGTAGAGAGAATAAGCAGATCGGTTTTGGCGGAATAGAGAAGTATTTTTAGTTAGGAAGTGAATAGTTATATCATGATTTTACTGTTGCCGGCTGGTTATTAATCAACTTTAGAATTATCTCGACAGGTGTTATCAAATTAATATGAAAAATATCCTCATCATCTTATCACTCGTACTATTCTTTGCAAAAAGTAGTAATGCACAAAACTTATCAAAGCAAGTAGCGGAATCTTTTATTGATGCGCTCATTAATAATTCTGATGATTTGGAAAATTTTTTTGATGCTTCGGAACTGAAACTATCTGCGAGGCTGGGAATAACTTACAAAGGGGTGAAACACAAATCGCTTATCTCTCTTGATATTGATCCCGCGCTAAAACAAAAATTATTAACTCATGAATTGAAATACACCTATAAAATCGAACCGTTGGAGTCGGAATATTCTAAACTTTTAATTGAAATACCGGAAGGGAAAATCAACTATGAATTTATCTTTAAGAAAGGAAAGATGATCTCCAAGGTGGATTTCTTTGCGATGGAGTGGCCGAGAGTAAGAAGTAAATATTTCGTCTTCCATGTTAGTAAAGAGTATTTACTAAACGATTATTCGATAAGTAAACTTGATTCATTCGTTGATAAAATGCTTCATCAATTAGCATGCAGCACCTCAGAAATTAAAAAGCTTGAAGCGGAGAAAATCCATTATTTTCTTTGTAAAGATGAGGACGAAATTAAGTTGTTAACCAATTATGCAACCCGTGGAATGTATTACCTGGCAAACGACTACATTATCTCAACGTTCAACAGTCATTATCACGAAATCGCACACCTCCTAATCAATTATAAATTGAAGAGTGTGGACCTTTTTACTTTACCGGTGCTTCAAGAAGGTTTTGCCGTTGCTTTTGGCGGCAGAGGCGGGCAGGAATCGAAGGTAATTCTAAATATGGGAATCTTTTTAGTGAAGAGTAATATGTTGGACTATGATGCGCTTTTAGGTAAATCATCATTCTCTCAACTTGATCCTTCTGTGACTTATCCTATTTCCGGTCTCTATACAAAATTTCTTATAGACAAATTAGGAATGCCCGGATTTCTTGAACTGTACAAAAAATATTCGGCCGATGCAGTTGATATAAACAAGCTGCAGTTGACCGGTACTGAATTACCCGCAAAAAAAGAATGGGACAAGTTTGTGACGGAAAGTGAAAGAGATAAGGATATTCAAGTCTCTGGAATTGTTGATCTTGATTTATCAAAAAATTTAGTTGAGAATGAGAACATTCATATAAACGAAAACGATTCTGTTTACCTTGTTAAAATAAAGACAAACACAACATTCAAGAAGAAGGGGACATCAACCGGATATAAAAGTAAACTGTTTGTAGAACTCTTTCCTTCGGGGAAATATAAACGAGAAAAATATGTTATTATGGCTGCTTCCGGTGAAGTTTCGATTTATAATTTTTTAACCAACAATTTAATAGCTAAATACGTTCAAGGATTTTCGCTAACAAATGAACCGGTTCCACAGAAAGATGGGTTCTTTGTTTTTACGTTGAAGAAAAAAGTATTTGATGAACCGTTGAACTTACTTGAGATAGTTAATGGAAATATTTAAGTAATGAATTCTGATTTACTACAAGTCGACGAGTAACAAGATATGAATAACTTTATCACAAATAGCATTATCGGATGTGTTCTAACCGTTTTCTCACAAATTTCGTTTGCTCAAGCTATTAAATTGCCGGAGATAGAGGGGAAAACAAAATATATAGGACCTTACATGGTACAGTGGAATTATGGATCGGACCCTACGCCTGAAAGTAGATTTAGAGTTGGTGGGTATGATTTTGAAATAACCTTGAAGATTATTTATAAAACTGAAACATCATTTGAAGATGCCAGGTTCGGGATTGTTTGTGTTATGCAAGACGGCTCTTCACTAAAACTACTTATTGATCAAAATAATGTCAGCTCGTTTTCATCGAGAGAATATGAATACAAATTTCCAATAAGAATGAAGAAAGAAGGCTGGGTGCAAATATTTCTTACAAAGAGAAGTGACTTTTTGTTGGATGAAGATCCGCGTGTATATAAAAATACTAGCAACCGGCTAAGTCTTTATCTTACTCCCCAATAAGTTTAATTCTCAACAATCTTAGTGAAAACTTAGGTGATTAATTCTTTTACCACAAAGTCCGCAAAGAAAAACTTAATGTTATCATTGTGGTTAAATGTGTCTTTTAAACTGTCAAGGTTAAAGTCTTTCCCGGTTGATAACCTTCAAGGTTAAAATGCTTTCCTGTAACCTAACCTTGAAGGTTACTTGAAACCCTTTTTCCCGGTATCCCAACCTTTAAGGTTTAATTCCTTTCCTTTAACCTAACCTTGAAGGTTAACTGCAAGAAAAGGAAACCATATTTCGTTAATCGTTATTCCTAAAATATTTTATATTTTCTTAAAGACATTCTTAACATTTTGTGATGTCTTGTGTTGGATTTTTACCAACTCTCCAATTTATAATTGAATGTTTACTGAATAAGTCACCTTAGGCAATTTCTTTATCGAGTAACCCCGGCATTTATGCCGGGGATTAAAATAAGACAAAACATTTGGGCTTTAGCCCATTAATAGCATAAATAATGGCTAAAGCCTGCACTGTCTGTTGTTGTTCTTTCCCCGCCATAAATGGCGGGGTTAATACCTAAAAGTTTTGCGTAAGATGACTGAATAATAAAAAAGATTTTACGAACGATGCTTAAAAAAATACTCAACTTCTTTAAACCCGATCCGGCGCTTCCCCAGGAAACCGATCAGGCCGTAATTGATACAAATTATAAAAAATACCGCTGGTCGGTTTTTATATCTTCAACCGTAGGGTATTCAGTTTATTATATCTGCCGCCTAAGCATTAATGTTATGAAAAAACCGATCCTTGATGAAGGATTATTAACGGAGACGCAGCTTGGCATCATCGGCTCAGCATTATTCTTTTCGTACGCCGCCGGAAAATTGGTGAACGGTTTTATAACCGACCATATTAATATCAGGCGGTTTATGGCAACCGGTTTACTTGTCTCCGCAATTATTAATCTTCTACTCGGCTTTCAATCGTTATTTATTGTTTTCATAATTCTCTGGGGAATAAACGGCTGGTTCCAGGCTATCGGATCGAACACAAGCGTGGTTGCTTTGGTGCGGTGGTTCAGCAAAAAGGAGAGAGGAACATATTATGGATTCGGCAGCGCAAGTTTAAGTCTGGGAGAAGTATTTACTTTTATTGTAACAGCTTTTATTGTTTCTACTTTCGGATGGAGGTTCGGATTTTGGAGCGCCGGAATTCTCGGACTTATCGGAACGATAATACTTTTGCGTTATTTTCATGATGCGCCTACCAGCAAGGGATTAATGCCGATCGCCGAATATAAAAATGATTATGAAGAAAAGGTTACAAAGGAAAAGTCCATAACTTCAATTCAATTTGGTTTGTTGAAAAATCCGGCTCTCTGGATTTTAGCGATGTCGAGTTTGTTCATTTATGTTGTACGTTATTCAATTAATAGCTGGGGAATATTATTTCTACAATCGCAGAAAGGTTATTCAACTTTAGAAGCAAGCTCAATCATTTCAATCAGTTCAATCTTCGGTATGGTTGGAACAATTTCTTCCGGATTGATCTCGGATAAAATATTTAATGCGAGAAGAAATGTTCCGGCATTGATATTTGGAATTTTGAACATCATTTCGCTCACCATCTTTTTATTGAATCCGAAAAGTTTTCCATGGATTGATATTGGCAGCATGGTCTTTTTCGGAATTTCGATTGGCGTGCTCGTCTGTTATCTCGGCGGCTTAATGGCGCTTGATATCGCTCCGAAAAGAGCCTCAGGCGCAGTAATGGGAATGATCGGTATTACAAGTTATATCGGTGCAGGACTTCAGGATATTATCAGCGGTTACTTGATGGAACATAACAAAATTGTGGTTAACGGAATCGGAACTTATGATTTTACAATGATCAACATCTTCTGGATCGGCTCATCAATTTTATCTTCATTATTGGTTTTGCTGGTTTGGAAAGCGAAAAGGAATAATGAATAACGAACAGAGAATATCGAATTAAGAAGGGCAGTACTTCAACATTCATTATTCAGTGTTCAATATTCGATATTAAATTTTCAGATTCACCCCAATAGTTTTACACGGCAATCGATGAATTATTTTTTATTCACAGATTACCGTGTAGAACAATTAAATTTATTTCCCAACTATTCTATTATTGTTTTCAACTTCATCAATATATTTTTGTGTTGCCGGGGGCAATTCTTTCCAAATTCTCATCGCAAGATACATTCCTAATAATGCGAAAGGCATCAAGAAGATAGGCCACCACTGCCAATTCCAACTTGTTAAAAAGCCAAGACTGAATGATTGTATTCCGGTTCCAAGATAAACGAAACCATCAACAATGCCTGAACTTGTTGCCGTAGCTTTTCTTCCGCCAAAATCTGCGGCGGCTGTGCCTGACATTAATGAGTGAACGCCGATAACCGCCATGGAAATTAACACTGCGGCGGATCCGACAATTATTGGAGATGAAGTTAAGAAAATAGCCATCAGCAAAGCCATGATGAACATGAATGCTGATAAAAAGACAACAGGGGGAGAGCGTCTTGAGTGAAAATATTTATCTGAGATCATCCCGCCCATAAATCCGCCAATAATTCCGAAGACGCATAAGAGAAGTCCCCAATTTTCTAGAAAAAATTCTGCTCCCGGTTGCTTTACTTCTTTAGCAAAAATAAAGTACCATTGCATAATGCCGTTCCGAAGTACGCCGGAAGTTAATTCGATAAAAGCGATAGTTAACATGATCGGACTGCTGAAAACTCTTTTCAATAATTGCATAGCGGTAAAATCAATGTGCATATGTCCGGATGAAGCATCGTGAGTATCGAAGTGAGGGAAGTTGGCTTCTTCAGGTGAATCTTTGATCATGAAGAAATCCATGATTGCCCAAAAAATTAATATAACCGCAGGAATAAAAAAGACCGCCCAAATTGCGTCGTGCGAACCTGATTCCAAAGCGAAAGTGCTTCTTAAAAAACTGCTTAACCATGTTTGGGTACCGTTCGCTTTTATTTGTACCATATCAACTATAGCTTGTCCCCAATCGAAAGCAAAATAAACACCGAACGAAATTAACGTTCCAAATATTGCACCGAATACGCCCCGCTCGCGCACATGGAACCAGTATGCTTTTACTTTTATGATCGATACCGCGCCGTAACTTTGAAAATACATGTTCAAGGAATAGAGAATTGAAAAAGCTACCACCATCTTCATTTTTAACTGTCCCGTTACGACCATGTAAGTTAAAACGCCAAGTAAAATATTTGCTACAGAGGAACCAACTGCGGCAATAATAATTCCTTTCTTTCCACCAATTCTATCTACAAGAGGACCATTGACTAAAAAGGAAAGGGCGTAGGTTATAGTTCCTGCGGCAAAGATTATCCCGAACTCCTCTTTGGTCATTAAACTGCCAAGAGCATTTTTTGAAACGTTTAAGTTGTAGCGCCCCATATATAGGAAGGCGTAAGTCATTCCAAGTGGAAACCAATTTATGAACCTGCGTATCATAAACCAGCGTCCGTGTTTCAACGGATTGTTGTAAAAATAGAGAATTATTATCCCCGTTAAAAACAACGAAACTATAATTGTGCCCATACGAAATCTAATTTCCTAAATTATTTATCATTATAAAATTTATTGCTTATACTCAGACCGTTTTTTGCTGCTAACGAAATGAGATTGTTTTCCCGTTCTACTTTGCTAACTGCATAAGAAAATTAAAGGTATTTTTTCTATTCCCCAAGAGAAAAAGAGAACTATATTTTGCCTCAATTTTCACCGCCTTGTTCAGATTTCGTTTCTTTCAGAAGGTCGTGTATCAGCACCTGGACTATCGCGTTTTTTCTCTTTTTCAAAATCGTGAATTCATAATTATCAGATTCTATTTTCTCATTTACGTTCGGAATTCTTCCGAATTTATCGAACAGATAACCGGAAAGGGTTTCGTATTGGGTGTCCTCTTCAATCGGATGAGGAAGATGGTGGTTGATATCAACTATTGAAATTGAAGTGAAGACGGAAAAATTTTCTTCATCGATCTTCTCGATCATTCCTTTTTCGGAATCATGTTCATCTTGTATCTCACCGACAAGTTCTTCAAGAATATCTTCCATAGTGATGATACCGTCTGTGCCGCCATATTCACTTATAACAACTGCTATTTGCTGATGGTTTTTCTGAAACTCTCTTAGCAACTGTCCTATCCGTTTAGATTCCGGAATAAACATCACGGGCTTCATTAATTCACGGATATTTACAGGGGTATTCCTTCTAAGATTTAAGAGAAGGTCTTTGAGATAAACAACCCCGATGATATTATCGAGACTTTCTTCATAAAAAGGAATTCTCGAATAGTTTTCTTCAAGTATTTTTTCAATCACACTCTCATTGAATTCCTCCACATCAAACGCTAAAACACGGTGGCGCGGAATCATGATCTGTTTTGCCGTACGTTCAGAAAAATCAAAAGCATTTTTTATGATCGCGTAATCTCCGGTCTCAATTATTCCGCTTTCTTTTCCTTGCTGAACTAAATATTTAATTTCTTCACTACTGTGAAATTCCGACCCATGGATCTGCGAAAAGCCGATGCTTCGTATTAAAAAATTTGCAATTCCGTTAAGCAGCCAGATAAACGGTTTGAACATCTGATGGAAAAAGTGTAAAGGATAAACAACCGCTAAAGTCGTAGCCTCAGATCGCTGAATGGCAATCGTCTTCGGGGCTAATTCTCCAAAAACAATGTGCAGCGTAGTGATCGTGAGAAACGCTACAGGAAGCGCCACAACATGAGCTGTCTCTTCACTCATCTGGATACCGGTTAGGTTCATAACAGCCAAAATTATTTTGGAAACTACCGGTTCTCCGATCCAGCCTAATCCCAGACTTGCAAGAGTAATTCCAAGCTGAGTAGCTGCCAGATATGCATCAAGATGATTTACAATTTTCTTTCCAAGAATTGCAAAACGGTTTCCCTTTTGGGCTTTAAGTTCTAGCTGCGATGCCCGCACTTTTACAATTGCGAACTCGGCGGCTACGAAAAATCCGTTCATCAAAACGAGAAGGCACGTTATTAAAATATCAGTGATCATTTTTATTAAAATTAATTAGTGTTCACCACAAATTAACGAGGAGGTGATAGAGTTACAAATGGTTATTGAACTGAAATGTGAAGAGAAGTAGATAGTTAGTAAAAATCCTCCACCTATTGTTGAGCAAAATGGCAAGAATATTAACTGCTAAAAAATATATCAGCATGGATGAATGTAAGTGAATGGATGAATGGTTTTCATTCTGTCATGCAGCCATTCAATTTTAACTACCAAAGGTAGTCACCAATTGATGATTGGTAATTTTTTGGTTCTGGTTTACAGGTTTATGAATTCAGTAGTTAGAATTAAGAAGTAAAACTTTCATGGATAAATCATTCTTATTTTCTGTATTCTGATCCCGGTTTAATACTCACTCCAAATTTACTTTGCCGATAGCGAAAAAAAATAGTAAGTTGCATAAAAGATTGCCGTCATAGATACGTGATACGTTTTAGTTACATAGCGCTTGTTTCCATTTATTTCCTCTCGGGAATGGTACATCTTGCCGGCGGGGAAGGCATTTCTTTCTTACGGTTGAACACCGTTTCACCCAAAAGTCCAACTCCTACTCAGACATTTATTTTCTCTTCCAAAATACCAAAGCATATTATTCCTTCTGTACAGACGAATATAGATACCCCCATATTTTCTGATGTCGGTAACGATATTTTATATAAAAAGTATGTTGAAATTATTCTTGATGAATTCGCCGGAATGACATCCGGACCTTCATTAACACAGCCAACAAATAAAGCTCCCCCGGAATCTTCGTTTCTCTCTTCAATTTAATATAAACAATGTAATATCGAGGTTGCCCATTAAAGTAAACTTTCCGGGCAGCGTGTATCGATCTATTATTTAATTAATTTTATAAAAGTGAGTACACCATGGATTCTGAGAATAAAAAAGATAATACAAGTAATTACGCGGTTGCGTTAGTCATTATGTTAGCAGTAGGCGTGTTAATTATGGTTGTTAAGCTACTCTTTACTATGTAACCCATAATTTTCATAAACCGAATAGTCTTATAAAAGTTATCATTAACAAAGTTTGAGGATTATGTGAATATAGAATATGATCCTCTCTACTAAAAGCATTTAGATCATCTTGTCAGCTATCAGCCGGCGAGATGATCAAAGATGTTTTCTTGTTGTGAATCTTTAGTTAAATAGAAAAAGGAGCTACCCTATGGAAAAGACCGAATTTTTTGAAACTGCCGTACAACAAGGATTTTATGGAATTGATAAAGGGGGACTTACCGGGAAAAAAGATAATGTACGCAAATACTGGGAGGATATATCTATTAAAACAGCTATCAGACGTCCAATTCTGAACTTGCTAAATCATAAAGAAAAACTTCGGGTTGTTGATCTTGGCTGTGGCAGCGGAGAAGGATACGAATTGTTAACACATATTCCACCAACCAATAAAACAACTATCCAACGTGATTTTGTGTTGACCGATGCTAATATTCAGTTATACCTCGGTATGGATATTTCTCCATCAATGATCAAACAGGGGAAAGCTAACTTTAGCGGGAAAGATCAGGTTCAATTCATCGAAAGCAATTTGGCGACTGATCAAAGTTCCTTAAATAATGAGCCTTTTGATATTTATTTTTCAAGTTATTCCTCTCCCTCTCATTTTACAGATACTGAAATAAAAGACCTTATCGAAAGTATTTTTAAATCGAATACAGATACATTTGTGTTGGCGCTTGATCTG
>Ga0209417_1003434_pt1 | contig 21236 bp, 15 predicted proteins | sample RifGroF2_FD_184002 | JGI IMG/M metagenome (GOLD analysis project Ga0209417, IMG submission 184002) | Groundwater microbial communities from Rifle, Colorado, USA - Groundwater F2 (SPAdes) (version 2) | ecosystem: Environmental > Aquatic > Deep subsurface > Groundwater | place: Rifle, Colorado... | reverse complement strand
TAGACAGCTCAGAAATTCCGAGCTTTTTGAATGCAGAGAGCTTTCTCAAAAACTATATGATCTGGTAAAAGATATTTCTCCATCGATAATAAAATATATAGAGCCGACAGAATATGACAAGATGAAAAATCTTAATATAAAAGAATTTGTAAATAATCTCAAAATCAAAAGCACTAAAAAGAACACTAACGAAGTTGAGCTTGTTGATCACACTCCCGAACCTGACAGAAAGATCGCGGAGATAATTCTATCTTCGCTTGGCGATCTAAGTTCTGCCGAAGCGAAAGAATCAGTTAAGGGATTTGACGATAAAACACTTCAGAGTTTTTATAAAACCGTTCTTGAAAAAAGAACACAACATGATCCGTTGAAGAGATATTTTGAATTCGCGGATGCTACTTTTGATCTTGTCGTCAGTTCATCGAATTACGCCCAGCTCAAAAGGCACAGAGTTGCTTCAATGCTGACGGACGACTATAATATCTCTTTAGGATTCACTACACCTGAAAATATAAAAATTATAGGCATGGAAGATAAATTTAATGAAGTGATGAAGGCTACCGATAAATTTTACAGCGAACTTAAGCATAAACAACCTTATCATGCCCAGTATGTTCTGACGAACGCTCACAGGCGTAAAGTAAAACTCAAAATGAATTTCAGAGAGATTTATCATTTCATGAGCCTCAGGCTTGATGAACACGCACAGTGGGATATCAAAAATACAGCAGAGAAAATGCTTAAAGAGCTTGTTAAAATAGCTCCATATTCAACTATGATGTGCTGCGGTAAAAGTGACTTTTTAAAAAATTCAGATAAAATATTCGAATAGAATCAATCCTGAAAAACAGGTTTGTATGTATCGTCTTCCATCCATGCTTTGATCAGTTCTCCGTAAGTTCCCTTGTTGATATCCTTAACCGTAAGAAGAAGATAGGTTTTGTAATCGTCCGTAGCTTTCTGAATATCAGAGAGTTTACGGTAGGAAACAGCTCTATTGTAATATAATGCAGGAGACAATTCATCGAGATAGATAGCTTTTGTAAAATCTTCTACCGCTTTTTCATAACTTCCTGTAAGATAAAAGATGATCCCTCTGTTATAATAAGAGTCAGTGTCTTTAGGGTTAAGCAGAATTGCATTATCATAATCTGATATAGCCTCATCAAATTTGCCGTTCTTTCTGTACAGATTGCCCCTCATAAAATAAGGTTTATAAAAATTTTCATCTAGAGATATAGCCATTTTAAATTTACCTAAAGCTTCATCATTCTTTTTGAGTGCAGCGTAAACCGCGCCCATCATGCAGTATGCTTCGGCATAATCTTTATCAATGGCTACAGCTTTATCAAGCTCTTTTAAAGCTACACTGTAGAGTTTCTGGATATAGTAAATTTCTCCACGTTTTGCATAAGCTGCCGGGAATTTCAAAGCATCGTAATTTATAAGTTTATTCAGCATTCCAAGTACTTCCGTATGCCTACCGACCCTTATCAAAACATCTGAGAGGTAAATGTAAGACGATTCATACATATTGTCGTGATCTATTGCGATCGAATAGTATTCGAGCTTCAACCCCTCCTCTGTTGTCAGATGAGCCTTGTTTGTCCATTCGGTCGCTACAAGTTTGTTGAAAAGGTCTTTTATAAAATTTTCAGGTATTTTATTTGTGGTTTCTTTAAGAGAGGCTATCTGATCAAAAATTAGATTTAGTCTGTTGTATTCTGAAAACAACTGGAATCTCCTCTGATTGTTTATCGCCGATTCCTGAAGAAGTTCATTAATATAATCAAGATGTATTTCACAAGTTACATACGACACATAAGCCGGATACCCGTCAATATTTTCCTCTCCTTCCTTATAAACGAATGTGTTCAAAGAGTTGCTGAAGTATAACATGATTCCGTTTTTGCCGACCTGTTCATTTAGAAGCGAGTCGTTTTTATCCAGATATAGACTCAGCTTGAAAAGTGCTTCGTGAATTGCGTCATATTTGGCTATCAATTTAGCCTGTTCTTCAGAAATTCCGGGATCTAAGTAGCATGTACCGTCCGATCTTATTTTAATTATTTTGCCGTTTCTTTCGACGTCTTCCGAAAAAACTGACGAATACATTATTAACATTATAAAAGTGATAATTATTTTTCTGTAAAAAGCCATTTCGCAAGCCTGTAATTAATTAACAATCAGTCAGAATTTTTTAGTATAAGTATATTATCGAAAAATTTTATTAAAAACAAGTTAAATCATCCTCTTTTACTTAGACAAGCCAGTTTTACGATAATAAAGATCACCGCTTCGGAAAAAACTATTGAGGCGCCTGAAGGTATATTTAGGTAGAACGACAAATATAATCCTGCTATTGAGGAGATCAGGCCTATGATAATCGAAAGTATTATGATCACATTAAATTTTTTAGAGATCAGAAGAGCTGTGGTCTGAGGTATAGTCAGAAGAGAGATTATAAGGATCACACCAGCTATCCTGATATTAACGACTACAACGAGAGCGACGAGAGCGATCATAGAATAGTTTATAAGCTCGACTTTCAGATTCATTATCTTTGCATATTGTTCATCAAATGCAACAAATAGGATCTCTTTATAAAACAAGATAATTCCCGCAGAGGAGACCAGCGTGATCACCGATGAAAGAACTATATCATTTGAAGTTACGGTCAGTATATTCCCAAAAAGGTATGATGACAGGTCTGGAGCGTAGCCCGGAGTCAGATAGATAAAAATTATACCTACTGCCATTCCGAGCGCAAGAAATATTCCTATGGTCGAATCTTCTCTAATGTTTCCTTTCGATGAAATAAACCTTATCCCGAAAGCGCTTAAGATACCGAATACCATAGCCGTAATAATCGGATTTAAACCGAGGAAATAACCGAGTCCTATCCCGCCGAACGAAGCATGAGTAATTCCGTCAGAAATGAAGACTATTCTTTTAGAAACAACATATGAGCCTATAATTCCGCATGAAATACTTGCCAGCAGGGCTGTAAGAATAGCTTTTTGGAAAAATGTATAGGAAAGGATCTCTATCATTTTTTGTCCTTATGCATCATAAGTACTCTGTGTGGGAGTGTTCCGTGTGTAATTATTTCAACAGGGCAGACATATTTGTCAAGTATCTCAGAAGTTATCTCATTTCCTGAATGGTAATGTAAAGTTCGGTTTATACAGGCAATATTCTTAACATAAGATGAAATAACACCGGTATCATGAGAAACCATAACGATCGTTGTATTTTTGTTTTTCTCAAGAAGTATTTTATACAGATTTTTTGAAAACCCTTTATCCGTGAAAGCAGTAGGCTCATCAAGGAAAAGGACATCAGGATCTGAGATAATGGCTCTGGACAGAAAAGTTCTCTGTATCTGCCCGCCTGAAAGCTCTCCGAACGGAGCGTTTGAATATTCGGTCAGACCGAATTCTTCCATTATTTCATCGGCTTTTAAATGATCGTTCTTGTTAAAACGCTGAAATATTTTCTTTTCTGAGGCAAGTCCTGACAGGATCACATTCTTTACAGTTATCGGAAATCTGCTGTCGTTCAGATTAAGCTGGGGAAGATAACCGAACTTAACCTTTCGTTTAAGGATCACTTCTCCTCTGTCAGGTTTCAAAAGGCCTATGATCACTTTAAGCAGAGTTGATTTTCCGCCACCGTTCGGTCCTATTATACCGAGGAAATCATTTTCATAAACGGTCAGGTTAATGTTCTCGATAATTTTAGATCCGTTGTATCCGGCTGAAATATTCTTTATTTCTATAAGAGGTTCGTTCATTTTAGCTCAAATTGAAATGTTCTTGCGATCAGTATCATGTTATTCAGCCAATCTTCGCTAAGATGGTCAAGAGGCATGACTTTTCCTCCGATCTCATCCGCGATCGATTCAGCCTGGCGGGTATCGAACTGTTTCTGCACAAATATAACTTTGATCCCTTCTGCTTTGGCGGTATCAATTAAATTTTTCAGATCTTCAGGCGCAGGATCTTTTCCATCCATCTCGACAGAGATCTCCTCAAGATCATAATCCCTTGCAAAATAACCGAGCGCAGGATGGTAAATGATGAATTTTCTGGTTTCGAGCCCGGTAAGCATAGTTCTGATCTGCATATCAAGTTTATCAAGATCAAGAATAAATGTTTCGAAATTCTTTGCATAAAGTTCTTTATTTTCAGGGTCTGTCTTTGTGACTGCATCAAGAATGTTTTTACACTGAACTTTTACTTCTTTTATTGACATCCAGATATGCGGATCGATCCCAGCATGCTCATGATGTTCCTGAACTTCAATTTCTCCTTCATGTTCTTCTTCGTTATGATCTTCACCTTTGTTCGAAATGAATTCGACTCCGGCAGAAGTATCAATAATATTCATACCGGGATTAACTGACCTGAATTTTTCAAGCCATGTTTTTTCAAAATCAAGATGTCCGGCTGTGAAATATACTGAAGATTTGGAAAGCTGTATAAGGCTGGACGGAGGCGGTTCGAAAGTGTGCGGACTTACTCCCGGGGGAAGCAGAACATTTATTTCAAACTTGTCACCTGTAATTTTCTCGACAAAAAATTTCTGCGGAAGAATACTTACGGTAATGTATTTTTTTGTATCAGGATCTTTTTTTGTGCATCCCGACATCAGAATTATTATTCCTGTCACTAAAATAAAAATCAATTTTTTCATTATAACCTCAGTAACGCTTCAATTATTTGAATAGGAGTAATAATAGCATTTTATATTACCGTTGTAAAGCTTTTTTTTATGCGCTGCAAGACCGAATTTTTCCTCAAATGAAGGAAGATCGGTTATGATATTTGTGGACCAGTGGTTCTTTTTGCCCACAATATCGCTAAGTCGAAAAAGAAGATCATCAAGCTCGGATTTTTCACCTATCCTCACGCCGTAGGGCGGATTTGTTACGATTACGCCGTAGTCGCTTTTTAGTTTTAATAAATTGATTTCAACATTCTTGAAGCTTACGATATCATCGACTTCAGCGGAGATAGAATTTCTCTCAGCTTTCATTATAACATCAGGATCTTTATCATAACCGTAAATTGATATTTCTTCGCCGGATATTATCATGCTTAGAGCTTCTTCAACAGCCAGATTCCATATTTTCTTATCAAGGAAATTCCATTTCATAGAAAGAAAATGCCTGTTAAGACCGGGAGCCATTCTTTTCTTTATCATAGCTGCTTCAATGGGAATCGTTCCCGATCCGCAGAACGGGTCAATAAGCGGCTCAGATCCGTTCCAGTCGGACAAAAGTATAAGCCCGGCAGCAAGAGTTTCTTTGATAGGTGCTTCTCCTGTCTCTTCTCTATATCCTCGTTTGAACAGCGGTTCCCCCGATGTGTCCATTGTCAGTCTGGCAATATCATTGTCAAGCTCGATCTCGACAGGATAGAGCGTTCCGTTTTCAATTATCTCTTTTTTGTCCGTTTTCTGAAGAAGTCTTTCAATAATTGCTTTTTTTGTCATTGACTGAGCTACCGGAACAGAGTGTATCTTTGAATTTTTGGAACGGCCTTTTACTAATATTCTGCCGTTATCTCCTATAAAATTTTCCCATTCGACTGATTTTACTCCTTCGAACAGAAGATCAAAATCGTCAGCCCGGAATTCTTTAAGTATAATATGTATCCTGTCAGCAGTTCTCAAGAACAGATTTGCCCGCGCTACAGCAAGTTCATCGGAAGAAAATTTTACTCTTCCGTTCTCAGTACCTGTTATTGTGTATCCCAGCTGCTGAATTTCTCTTTTTAAAACCGACTCAAGTCCGAAAGTGCATGTAGCTACAAGATTTAATTCCATTAAATAAAATTTCCGGTTTTTGATTCTATTTTGACCATGATCTCATGAGAACATTTCATAGCTTCAAGATGTTCCATAACCTCTTCGTTTATATTGGCAGCGTACATCTCCTCATCTGGTTCGAGGCCTATTACAATAAAAATATCCTGCCCGTCAATTTTAACTCTGAGAATATTTCCGTTATCCACCAGATTGACCCCATGTTTCGGATTTATTACATTCTTGAGAATATTGAAAAGAGATTTTTCTGTGATCACCCTTTTTTCATCAAGGATCCTTCCTATCTTTTTCTCGTATTCCCTTATCGCGGCTTTAATTCCGTTTATGGCGAGCACGCTGCAATGCATTTTTACAGGAGGGAGACCGCCCAGTTCACTCGCGGCCTGGGTAGTTCCCATGTTTTTAACTTCATCTATATGCTTCCCCATCACCATCTCGGTCGCGATCGAGGCGGTAGCTATGTTTGAAGCGCAGCCGTACGATCTGAATTTTATATCTTCGATTATTAGAGTATCAGGATTTATTTTGAGAGTATAGTTTACCATATCTCCGCAGGCAGGGCTTCCTTCTGTAGCCTCTGCATCGGCATGTTCTATTGTCCCGAGGTTTCTGGGTTTAGTAAAATGGTCTATGGTTTTATCGGTATATTTAAGTGCCATTTTTTATTCTCCCGCTTTTTTGTTTTTGTAAAATGTTTTAGCATTTTTGCTGATTAGTTCGCTATGTTCTTCCGGAACGAATGATGACATGCTTCTCAGAATCTGAACGACTTCGGTTACATTCTTTATAACTTCATCTATTTCTTCTTCCGTGTTGAATTTTGAAAGCGTGAATCTTATTGAGCCGTGAGCCTGCTCGTGTTTAAGCCCGATTGCCGTCAGGATATGAGAAGGTTCAAGTGTTTTTGAAGAACAGGCCGACCCTGACGAAACACAGATTCCTCTAAGCGAAAGATGCATAAGTATCGCTTCGCCTTCTATATAATGAAAGGTTATATCAACATTGTGCGGAAGCCGCTTTGAAATATTTGTGCCTTTCGGGCCGTTAAATGTGACATGATCGATCTTTAATAAACCGTCTGTCAGTTTGTCCCGCAGGCTTATCAGTATTTTATTATTCGCTTCAAAATCTCTTTGTGCAATTTCGGCAGATCGGGCAAATCCCATCAATGCGGGAATGTTCTCTGTTCCCGGTCTCAGATTGAATTCATGAGCCCCGCCCTCCATAAGTTTTCTCAGCTTGATCCCCTTTCTGATATAAAGTGCGCCGACACCTTTGGGTCCGTGATTTTTATGAGCGTTAAAGGTCATCAGGTCTATATTTTCTTTTTTTACATCTATTTTGATCTTGCCGTATGCCTGTGCGGCATCAGTATGAAATATTATGTTCCTTTCTCTGCAGATACTTCCGATCTCTTCGATATTCTGTATAGTTCCTATTTCGTAATTCGCATAAATTACTGAAACAAGAATTGTTGTCACTTTGATCTTGCTTATGAAATCTTCGATATCAATAAAGCCTTCACTGTCAACAATGATCTCGTCAATTTTGTAACCGTCATTTTTTAGCCTGTGAGCAACAGCTTTGACTGAGGAATGCTCTACTGATGAGATAAGAATATGGTTGCCTTTATTTTTCAAATATTCAGCTATTCCGTTAATAGCCATGTTGTTCGATTCTGTGGCACCGGATGTGAATATTATCTCTTCAGGCTCCGCGTTGATGGTTCCGGCTATGATCCTTCGTGCTTCAGCAAGGTTCTCATCAGCTTCCATACCGAGACTGTGTAAAGATACGGGGTTCCCGTAGGAGTTCGTATAAAAGTGATTCATATACTCAAGGGTCTCATCGTCAATTCTTGAAGTATCGCCGTTGTCCATGTATATTATATTTTGAGCCATTTAAGATCTCCGCTAATTATTGAATTCGCTAACTTATTATAAGGATATTGAATATTTATCGTTATGATATTAGGCATCTATAGGAACATTCTCTCAAGAAATTCATAATATTTACTGATGATAATATTTCCCCAAAGCAGCGACAGCATTATTCCGATCGCTAAAAAAGGACCGAAAGCCAGCCTCTGTTTATAGAAAACGAATCTGAACAGGGAAATATTATACATTTTTTTTATGGTGTCAGGCAGTATTCTTTCTTTCTGAATAACATTAAGAAGGCAGTCAAAAGACTTTTTACTTTCATCAAAGAAAAAATCCTTAAAATACACATAACTGATCTCTGATAAATATATTTGTTTCAGGCTGTTTTCTGAAAGATCAATGTTCTCTTCTATCATTTCGATTATTTTTTTTTGCTCGGCGGTATAACCGTTGAACTGAAAGTGCCTGTTGTACTTTAAGAAAAAATTCAACCGGTCGTTCACATCCGGAATTAACTGCGCCTCTTTTAAGATATCTTCAACAGAATCGGTAAAACTCTCCTTAAGGATCAGCTCTTTATTCTCATTCAGAAATTTTAAAAGCTTCCCGGATAAAATGTTTTTTGAGAAGTCAGTTAGAAGATCAAAATTGTCTTTAGGAGAATCGTAACCTATGAGATCCTCGTTTACTGCCTGCCTGATATCGTTGGCCTTATCTGAAGAATCCAGTTTGAATTTATTCAGAATTTCAATAGCTTTGGTCTTGTTTTCAACAGCGGTGAACCTGAAAAAGAGCCTGAGGATCGTAATGTTTTTGATATCCTTATTATTCAAATTATTAAATATCCTCTTTTCAATATCATTGAAGTCAGCATCATTAAAATTGTATGACAACTGAAGTCTCAATCCTAAAAGATCAAGTTCTTCATCCGTATCTCTAGAATTGCAGGTGATTTTATCAGCCAGCTCTTTATAATAAAGGGCTTCAGATTTTCTTTTTTTCAGATTGATCAATGACGGAACTATGTATGAAATAACAGCTGTAAGCGAACCTAAAATAAAAGCAGAGACAATCAGTTTCGGGCCCAGAAGTATTCCCGCAGACCCGAGAAGAAAGAGATCACCCATACCGACAGCGTCCTGTTTGTATATAATTTTACCGGCGGCCTGGATAATATAAAGTATCCCGAATCCGGTCACTCCACCTATGACCGAGTATAGTAAACTGATGCCAGTAAAATTATCACCAAAACTGTTAAGAAGAACTCCCGAAACGCAGATGATAAAAAGTGTAATATTCAGGCCGTGAGGTATGCTGTATGTCTTGAAGTCAATAACCATAATACAAAAAAGCGTATAAACCAGCGGGATATAAATAAGGAGACTTATTGAAGGTCCTGTATAAAGGAACAATCCGAGGGTTATTAAGCCGACCAGAGCTTCCACGATCGGATATTCAATGGAAATCGGCAGTTTGCATCGGGAGCATTTACCCCGAAGAAATATCCAACTTAGAACAGGAATGTTCTCGTACCAGAGTATTCTATGCCCGCATTTAGGGCAGGATGAAGGCGGAGACACTATCGAGAGCCCGTTGGGTACTCTATATATTACTACATTCAAAAAAGACCCGAACAGCATTCCGAATATCAGGTAAATGAACCATGAAGAAAAAAATAATCTGAAAGTTTCCGTAAGCAAACCGATCCTCTTTTTTAATAAGGGTTTAAATGTAATAAAAAAGAAAGGTAAATTCAATCATTAAAAAAAATATTGGAATTCGGAAAAAAAATGGTTATATAACAGTAAGAAGTTAATGAATAATTTCACGGAGGTTGAAATGAAGAAAATATTTAATCATGTGAGTTTATGTACGATTATGGTTCTGATTTTACTGTTTAATGCAGTTTTATTGAACTCTCAAACGAAGACGATCAAGCATTCTCAAATTAAATCTGACATTACAACGGGAAAATTTACTGTATTCTCCAAAGAAAAACCTAATATATCCACAATAAAGGTTAAAGAGATTTCAATCTCCATTCTCGGATCCGATGAAAAAAGTATTGTTATTTCAGCGGATATTAAAGAAACTTCAAGCAAGCCTGCATCAAGTAATTTTAAGGCGGTAATAAAAAGTTATGCCGATGAAGAATTTATTCGGGAACAGATTACCGAAAAAGAAGAATCAGAAGATAAAGTTGCGCAAGTTGAAGGTGATGAAGTAATGGATCAAGAAGAAGCTCAGGCTAAGACTGAAATCGAGGTTGACCCGTATGAAAAAGTTGATGAAGAATCAATTCCTGTTAAAATGTATCTCGAGTTTACAATCAACGGTTCTGAATCCATCCATGATTTCTACGATAAAGATGAACTGATCTCAATAGTTGACGGACTTAATGAGCAATACCGAACAAATCTTGAGGTTGTCGGTTCAGGAAGAAATGTGAGTGTAAGAAGATCCTCTGTGGTAAAAAGCGAGATGGAGAGGACTGTAAGTAAAAGGGCAAAAGTTTCAAAACCCCTTTTTGAGCAGGGGATGGGACTGGGTACCGCCGGATATGATGTATATAAATTTGAAGCAGAACTGATGAAAGATAAGATACTCAAGAAAAATCAGGAAAAAAGTTATACCATACTTTTTGATGCTACAGATATATACATAAGCGGTAATAAAATTTCTGACAAACTCACATCAAAATATAGAAAACTTCTTAATAATTTCAGTTTCGAGTTTTCGGACGAGTAATTAGTAGTAAAATCAAGCCTGCGCGAGCAGGCTTTTTAATTTATATTATTTTTCACTTTGATATAAACAGAATTATTGTTATTTTGCTATTGATATGTCATTCGTGGAGAGCAAAAAATCAGAATAGCCTGGAGATATCTTTGAAAGTAGTGAAACCGGTGAGCTGTTATATATTTTTAGTATTGATTGTATCAGGAGTTTTTTTCAATTTGCATACATCGGATGTTCCGGATGAAATTACTTTATCTTACAATTCTAATAATCCTCCCTATAAATTCACGAACAAAGACGGTCATCCTGACGGTCTATTGATAAACATATGGAAACTGTGGGCAAAAAAAACAGGTATTCCGATAAAATTTATAGCGGATGGGTTCGAGCAAACTGTAGCTGATGTGAAGGATGGAAAGACAGATGTTCATGCAGGAATATTCTTTACAGAAGAAAGGGCGAAAGAGCTTGAATTTTCAATTCCGCTTCTGGATGTTGAATATTTTATCTTTGCTGAAAAATCCGTTTACAGAAATGATTTTAAGATAAACGAACTTAGCGCTTTTAGAATTGGAGTTCCTGAAGGCTATACCGCAGAGTATGCAATTAAAAATTTTCCGGAGAGTAATATTGAAGTTTTCCCGGATTATCCTGAATTGTATAAAGCATGCGAAGAAAATTCCGTAAAAATATTTATTTCGCCTAAAGAGAATCTTGAATATTATCTTGAAACGGCACAATCGGAAAATCATTTCAGAATTCTTTTTTCAAAGCCTTTATTTAAACAGTCTTATCTTGGGGCAGTCAAAAGAGGAAGCTCAGAACTTCTATCAAAGATCAACAGAGGATTTGAATATATCACTACTGAGGAGAAAGACGAACTTCAAAACACATGGTTCGGAGAAGTCAAAAAATTTTATTCTTTTGAAGGAAATGGAAAGTTCGAGTATTCTGAAAAAGAAAGAATTTGGCTTGCTGAACATCGTGAAATACTTATCTCGGGAGATCCCGAGTGGCCTCCGAATTCTATGTATGACTCTCAGGGAAATTATATTGGAATAATTCCTGATTTCTGGTCACTGATAGAGAAAAAATCTGGACTAAAGTTAAACAGGATCAAAAGTTCAAGCTGGGGTCAGACGATCGAAATGCTGAAGAGTGGTGAAATCCAGATAATTGACTGTGTTTCTGAGACAGCTGAAAGAAGTGAATTTATGGATTTTACAGGAGTTCTTTTTACATCTCACACAGTTCTTGTTGGAAGAGACGAACTTGATTATGTGAACGGCCTCAATGATATCGGCAACCTGACCTTAGCAGTTCTTGAAGGCACTTCAGATGTCTCGCTTATTAAACGGGACTATCCGGATATAGAAATGATTTTTTATAGTGATATTAACAGCGCGTACTTAGATGTGGCATCAGGGAAAATCGACCTTTTTATCAGGCATCAGTCTGAATTCATGTACAACAAAAGAGAAAAAATGCTTACAAATTTGAAAATAGTAGGACCTACAGGCTTTTCCAGACAATATAAGATAGGAGTAAGAAAAGGTGATACAGAGCTCTTAAGTATATTGAACAGAGCTCTTTCAAAAATTACGCAGGAAGAAAAGACAAAAATATTTGATAAATGGCACGGATCGGAAAAAACCGTAATTGATTATACACTAGTATGGAAAATCGTAATATCATCACTTTTACTGCTGATTGTGATAATATACTGGAATCGTAAACTATCAAAAGAAATTTCGCTCAGAAAAAAGATACAGGATGAGCTTCAGATCGCTATGGAGAAAGCAGAATCAGCAACAAAAGCAAAAAGTGAGTTCCTTGCCAACATGAGCCATGAGATAAGAACTCCAATGAATGCGATTCTGGGATTTGCGGATCTTATGAAAAAAACTCCTCTGACAACTTTGCAGGAGTCGTACCTTGCCACAATAAAATCAGGCGGTGCCACTCTTTTGAACATAATTAACGACATTCTTGACCTGTCAAAGATCGAAGCTAATAAACTTGACATTAATTATGACTATTTTGACCTGACAACAATGATTTTTGATCTTTCTCAGTTCTTCAACGAAAAACTCAGGTCAAAAAATGTTGAGCTGATCATATCCGCTGATGAAAAAATACCGAGAACAGTTTATCTAGATGAATTACGAATCAGACAGATATTCTTTAATCTTTTGAGTAACGCCATAAAATTCACTAATAAAGGCAGCATCAGGATCGATACGAGTTTTACGGAACGAAATAACGGAAATATAGATCTGAAGATTGTGGTTAGCGATACAGGGATAGGGATCAGGCAGGAAGATCAGCAGAAGATATTTGACGCTTTTGAGCAGGTAAGCGACACTGAGACGGTAAAAAAATTTCAGGGTACAGGTCTGGGACTGACAATTACAAAAAGATTAACCGAGCTTATGAACGGACATATCACGCTTGAAAGCGAAGTAGGTAAAGGCTCAAAATTTATTATTGAGTTCGCGGATGTCAAATATGATAAAAAAGACAGTCTTAAAAACAACAGAAAACCTTCTGAAATCGAAAAAATCAGATTTCGTGAATCCAAAATATTGATTGCAGATGATATCGAATCCAACAGACTTTTACTTATTGAGTTCTGCAAAGAGCTCGGGCTTGAGACTATCGAGGCAGTTAATGGTAAGGAGGCTGTTGAATATGCGAAATTGAATGTGCCGGATATGATACTGATGGATATGAGGATGCCTGTTATGGATGGTTATGAAGCAATTAAAATAATAAAGTATGATGAGAGTCTTAAAAAAATACCAGTTATAGCTGTTACAGCTTCAGTTATGAGCAGTGACAAGGCAAAGATCGCTCAGCATAAATTTGACGGCTATATAAGAAAGCCTGTATCAGTAGAAGAACTTACAAGTGAAATGAAAAAATACCTCAAATATGATGTCATAAAAAATAATCTCACAGAATTTAAACCTGAAGAGGAAATAATAATTGACGGAGATAAACTATTTGCCATTTTGTCAGGAGAAATGCTGCAGAAAGTGGAAAAGGCAGAGAGCAGCCATAATTTTTCACAGATCAAAGAGCTGGCTTCGAATCTAAAAGAACTTGCCGAAAAACATAAGGCTAACAGGCTTGGCATGTTCGCCGTAAAGCTGTATGATTCGGTGATCAGATTCGATATCGAAAGCATTAAAATTCTATTAGATAATTATAACGATCTCATTTTAGCATTAAAAAAGGAAATGGAGGCGGGAAATGAATGAAAAGATAAATAAGCTGCTGATAATAGATGATTCCCCCAAAAATATTCAGGTAGTAGCCAATTTTCTTCAGAACGAAGGTTATGATCTGTCATTCGCGACAGACGGCAAGGAGGCAATGCAGGTTTTGTCAAAAGAAACATTTGATCTTATTCTTTTAGATGTGGTTATGCCGCTTATTGATGGTTTTCAGGTATGCAGAGAAATAAGCTCGAACGCAAACTATAAAGATATACCTATTCTATTCCTGACCGTAAAAACAGATCCGGACAGTATCGTAAAAGGTTTCGAAAGCGGGGGAGTTGATTATATAACAAAACCTTTCAATCCTTATGAACTCCTTGCAAGGATCAAGACGCATTTGCGTTTAAAATCAATTCAAAAGCAGTTCAAGGAGAACAACGCAAAACTTATTGAAGAAGTTTCTCTAAGACAAAAAGCCGAAAAACAGTTAAAAAATATGAATGTTGAGCTCGAGTATAAAGTAAAAGAAAGAACTAAACAGATTTACAGGCTTGCTGGTATAATTGACCAACTTTATGAAAGTGTCATTATTACAAATAAAGACGGCGTAATCGAATATGTAAATAAAGCGTTTGAATCTGATTCCGGGTTTAAATCCGATGAAGTTATCGGCGATATTCCCAGATTCCTTGAAAAAGGCAGGTTTTCAAAAGAATTCTACGATGAAATCTGGTCAACAATCAGAAGCGGAAAAACATGGAGCGGCTCATTCTCTAATACTAAAAAAGACGGAACTCCCTACGATGAGGAGATCATGGTCGTACCGATAATTAATCACGGTAACGAGCCGGACGGTTTTTTCTCTCTGAAAAGAGACGTATCAAACCAGAAAAGACTGGAAAAACAGCTTATCAACGCGCAGAAAATGGAAGCGATCGGAACGCTGGCGGGAGGTATCGCTCACGACTTTAACAATATTTTAACAGCGATAATTGGGTTCTCGGAGATAGTTAAATATGAACTTGAACAGAAGAAATTCGACTGTTTCAGAATCAATGAAGTCTTAAGCGCATCGAACAGAGCTAAAGACCTTGTAAACCAGATACTTGTTTTGAGCCGTAGAAATGAGATCGAGAAGAAACCTGTGAGGGTTGACCTTGTAGTTAAAGAGGCCTTAAAACTTATAAGAAGCTCCGTGCCGGTCTCAATAGAAATAATACAGAATATCGAGGAGACTTTAGGCACTGTAAACGCAGATCCGAGCCAGATCCACCAGGTTGTGATGAATTTGTGTACTAATGCATATCAGGCTGCCGATAGCGAAAAAGGGAAGATAACAATAGGTCTTTCTCAGATCAAATTGAACGGAAGCGAAACTTCAGATACCGTACTCGGACAGGGACTTTATCTTAAGCTGACAGTAGAAGATAACGGAAAGGGCATAGACAGATCAATTGCTGATAAAATATTCGAACCTTATTTTACGACCAAAAGACCGGGAGAAGGCACCGGTCTCGGTCTCGCTGTAGTTAACGGGATAATCGCAGATCTAAAAGGGTCTGTAACTGCAAAAAGTGATGAAGGCAATACAGTTTTTACTGTACTCATGCCTTATAACCCCCAGAAGCATGAACCTGATAATTCTGAAAACGATACAAGAATTCCAACAGGAAATGAAAAAGTAGTTTTTCTGGACGATGAAGTAAATATCGCAGATATAGGAAAGATCATTCTTGAAAGTCTGGGTTACACTGTAAAGAAAATGACCGATCCTGCTGAAGCGTTGAACTATATTAAAGCAGGAAAGGGAAAAGTTGACCTTATCGTTGCAGACTACACTATGCCGGTTATGACAGGAACTGAACTTGCTGAAAAAGTTTTTGACATCGACCCGGAAATACATTTTGTAATAAGCTCCGGTATAAAAAGGTTTTCAAACGAAGATATTAAAAATTATAAAAACATATATGGTTTTTTAAAGAAACCTTTTACAAAAAAGGAACTTGGCGTACTGGTAAGAAAAGCATTGGATGAGAAGTAATAAAAAAAGGTGTAAAATGATATTTGCGGAACAAGTTAAAAAAGGAAATTTCATTAAGCAAAATAAGAACATGTACACGGTGTTTGAAAAAAAAGTATATTCTTTCGATAACAATCTAGAGTTGGTGGATATGCAGTTATTCAATATTAACAGCGGCGAGACTTCAACCTGCACTTTCGAAGCAAAACAGGAGATAGAGAAGATCGATCTTGATATGAAGTCAATGAAATTAACCCGCAAGTCAGATGAATCGCTTGTTTTTTGTGACGAAGATAGCGGTGATGAGCTTGAAATAAAGATCTCAATGTTAGGTCGTAAAGCATCCTTTCTGAGTGAAAAATCTTCACTTGAAGTATTCTATTATAATGAAATGATCATATCTGTTGAGCTTCCGCAGGTTGTTGTTTTTGAGATCGACGAAACTGAAGATATTGAAAAGGACAGTTCAAATCTTGATTATATTAAAAGTGCCCGGCTGAATAACGGACAGACAATAAAAGTCCCAGCTTTCATAAAAACAGGCGACAAGGTACGAATTCATAGCGAAACCGGTGAATATATTTCAAGAGATTAAAATACGGATTTTTATTTTTTAAAAAGGTAAATTTTCCGCTTTTCAAAACGATAGTTTTGTATATATTTCCACAGAATGTTAACTAAAAGGAAGAATTATGGAAAAACTGCTTTTACTCGGGGACGAAGCTCTGGCGCAAGGCGCAATTGATGCCGGAATGTCAGGTATGTATGCTTATCCCGGAACACCTTCAACCGAGATCATGGAATTCGTTCAGAGATCAAAAACAGCCAGAGAAAGAAATATTCACAGAAAATGGTCAGCCAATGAAAAAACCGCTGCGGAATCTGCGCTCGGAATGTCCTATGCAGGCAAACGGTCAATGTGCGCAATGAAGCATGTCGGACTGAATGTGGCAGCTGACTGCTTTATGAATTCAGCTATTACAGGAGCCAACGGCGGGACTATAGTGACAGTTGCAGACGATCCGTCGATGCATTCTTCCCAGAACGAACAGGATTCCAGAAATTACGGAAGATTCGCTCTTATTCCAATGCTTGAACCGTCAAATCAGCAGGAATGTTACGATATGGCATTTTACGCATTTGAAATGAGCGAAAAATATCAGGTGCCTGTTTTATTAAGACTTACAACAAGATTATCGCATTCAAGAAGCGGGGTAGAGGTAAAACCATTAAAAAATGAAAACGAACTTAAACTTCCTGAAGACAAAAGACAGTTCGTTCTGCTTCCCGCCATAGCAAGAAAAAGATATAAAATGCTCCTTGCAAATCAGGAAAAATTTGAAAGTGAAAGCGAGACTTCTCCGTTTAATACATATTATGAAGGCAAGGATAAAAGCATAGGTATAATTGCCTGCGGAATAGCGTATAATTACCTGATGGAGAACTATAACGATTCGCCGTGTCCTTATCCTGTACTGAAGGTCAGCCAGTATCCTCTTCCGAGAAAACAGGTTGAAAAAATTTCATCCGAATGTAAACAGCTTGTAATTCTCGAAGAAGGCGCTCCTATGATAGAAGAAATGCTGAAAGGCTACCTCGGTAACTGCCTCAATATCAGAGGCAGGCTTGACGGGACTTTACCGCGCGACGGAGAGCTTAACCCGAATCTAGTTTTAAGAGCTTTGACGGGAAAAATTACTGAAATGAAAACTGTTCCGCAGATAGTGGCTGCAAGACCGCCCAAATTCTGTAACGGCTGCGGTCATATCGATGCTTACAATGCCCTGAATGAAGTTATGAAAGAATACGGAGACGGACATGTGCTTGCAGATATAGGGTGTTATACGCTCGGAGCTCTCCCCCCGTTCAATTCGATCAATTCATGCGTTGATATGGGAGCTTCGATAACCATGGCGAAAGGAGCTGCGGATGCCGGATTATTCCCTGCAATAGCTGTCATCGGGGATTCAACTTTCACTCACTCGGGGATGACCGGATTGCTTGATGCCGTTATAGAAAATACAAATATGGTGCTGATGATCATGGACAATTCAACAACCGGTATGACCGGAGGTCAGGATTCACATGCGGTTGACAGACTCGTTTCGATCTGCGAGGGTCTCGGTGTAAATAAAGACCACATCATAAGAGTGATTCCGCTTAAAAAGAATCACGAAGAAATGGTCAGAATAATCAGACAGGAAATAAGCTATAACGGAATTTCAGTTATAATTCCAACGAGAGAATGTATGCAGACACTTAAAAGAAAAACAAAAGCGAATAAATAAGGAAATAACGATATGAAAAAAGATATAATCTTAAGCGGAGTCGGAGGTCAGGGAATTTTATCAATTGCTACAGTCATCGGTTATGCTGCAATAGATTCCGGACTTTATATGAAACAGGCTGAAGTTCACGGAATGAGCCAGAGGGGCGGAGATGTTCAGTCCCATCTCAGGATATCATCAAAAGAGATACACTCCGATCTGATACCTTTCGGCGGTGCGGATATAATACTGTCGATAGAACCGATGGAATCATTGAGATATTTACCTTATCTTTCGGAAGAAGGCTGGGTTATAACAAACAGCACTCCGTTCGATAATATTTCCAATTATCCCGATATAAATGCTGTAAAAGAAGAGATCGGAAAAATAAAGAAACATATTCTTATTGATGCCGACGATATAGCGAAAAACATCGGATCTCCCATGTCAATGAACATGGTCATGGTCGGAGCAGCTTCTGATTTTCTTGAAATTGATTTTGAAAAACTCGAAAAAGGCATCAGGTTCATTTTCGGCAGTAAAGGCGAAGAAGTAGTTAACAAGAACATTGAAGCTCTCAATGCGGGAAAAGAATTTTCCGAAAAATTCAGAAATAAATAATGAAATTCTATAAACTTCACGGAGCCGGGAACGATTTTGTTTTCTTTGCAGGGATCAGGTCTCTCAAGAAAGATAAAATAATAGAACTGTGCAACAGAAACTACGGGATAGGCGCTGATGGGATTATTATTATTACTAAGTCGCGAAGTAATTTTGATTTTTTGATGAAATACTATAATTCAGACGGTTCCAAAGCCGATTTCTGCGCAAATGGGGCAAGGTGTGCCGTTCTTCTTGCACATAATCTGAATTATTTTAAGGAAAAAAAATGCCGTTTTAAAGCCGGAGACGGAGAACACAGCGCTGAAATACTTTCCGGCGGAAGCATTAAACTTAAAATGAAAAAGCCTGACGGCTATGCAAAAGGGCTAAAGTTCGGAAAAGTGAAAGAGGAATTTTTCTTTCTGAATACGGGAGTTGAACACACCATTGGTTTTTTTGAAGACATATCGAAACTGGATGTAGAAAAAATGGGTAGAGTAATAAGGTATGACGCGAGATTTTCCAAAGGCACGAATGTAAATTTCATTCAGAAATCAGGGAAGTATCTTCTAAAAATACGCACTTATGAAAGAGGCGTTGAAAGTGAGACCAGAGCCTGCGGAACTGGAATAACCGCATCAGGCTATCTTGATATGATGCTGACAAATGATTTCAGTGCAAGGACAATTATAACCGCCGACGGGATAGAGCTGAAAGTTAATCATGAAAAAAACAAACTCTTCCTTTCAGGCCCCGCTGAACTCGTTTTTGAAGGTATAATTAAACTTTAAAACCTCTATGCAGAAAATTCACACTGATTTTTTGCCGTTTCATCTGATTTCGCTTGATAAATTTCGGTCAGTCGCTTATCTTTCGGCGGTAATTTGTTATTATAAATAGAAATAGAATTAAGAATACGGGAATAGAAATGAGAAGTATTTTTAAACACATTATTTTACTTGCATTAGCGATTTCGGTTTACGCTCAGCAGACGCCTGATTCGATTTCGGTCAGCGGCACTTTAGCGGATTCCGTAAAAGTAAATGCTGAAACCCCGGCGGCTGTTCTGTCAGACGAGGAAAAACTCTGCAAAGAAGTAGCAGAGGACATCATCAAAATTTATGACAGTTGGAGTCCGGAAAGAGATTATAAAATACTTTATCCGAGGGTTAAAGGATTTGTTGATGATTTCTTCGCCCAATACCCTGATTTTGACTTTAAAGTAATTCAAAAAGACAAATTAGGCGAAAAACTTAATGATTACGAACTAAGATCATTTGTGGCATTTAAAGGCACAAAGAACGATAAAATATTTGAAGAAGTTTCAAGATTCATTACTACTAAAGATTTTTATTGGGGATATATAAGTAAAGAGCTTGATGAAAGCATTAATAAAGCTGCTGACAAGCTAAAAAAATACACGCTGTCAAGAAAAGATACACTTCTTGCCGATCAGGCAGAGTATGTGGAATCGCTTCTTCTCGAATCGAGAAAATATGAACGACAACTTGATTCTATAAAAGCTATGCCGGATGAAAAAGTGATAGACGATCTTCTTTCAGATGAAAATTATAATAATGAAATGATGGCAATTGAGTTTAAAATTGATTCCGCAAAAACAAAACCGGAAGTTCAGGCTGTATTAGAGCGGCTGTACAGAGATAAAGATCAGAGGATACTTGATCACATATTCAGTAAGAGGAAAGAACTTATAGAAAATAAACGGGCTGAAAAGATAGATGCTAAAGACTGGTGGGTTGAAGAGAAAAGACAAACTATATTTGATCTTTATGAACTTGAGAATGCAAGACTAAGCGATCTGGTTTACGGATTCATCACTCCTCTTGAAGAAGAGAGATCAATAACTTCATTTGATATAAACGATGAAATGATAAAAGCAATAAACAATAACGATCCGAAGGCAGAAGAAGAATTTAAACTTCAGTTAAAACACAAATTCTACAGCGGTCTCGTTGGCGCTTTCGGTTCAGCGGTAATTTATGATGAAGTTCCTGTTTTCAGAACCTTCAGAACAAATGTACTGATCGGAACTTTCCTTTTCATGATCCTTTTCTTCTACATTTTTATCAAAGTAAAAAGAAACAGGGAGAAACTATTTATACGAAGAATTCCCGGACTTGATGCGATCGATGATGCAGTAGGAAGAGCTACCGAAATGGGTAAGCCTGTCGTATATGACTGCGGAATTGGATATTATACCCAGATCGACACAATAGCAAGTATGCTGATTCTTAGAAGCGTTGCAAAAAAAGTCGCTGAATTTAAAGCTGAAATATATGTTCCGACCTGTGATCCCATAATAATGCAGATCTCAGAAGAAATGGTAGCATCAGGATTTTTGGATGCAGGTTATCCTGAAGATCATAAAAAGGACAATATATTTTTCCTGGCGGCCGACCAGTTCGCATTCGCTGCGGGAGTGGCAGGAATACTTTCAAGAAAAAAACCGGCGACGGCTTTCCACTTCGGATATTATGCTGCCGAATCATTATTGATCTCAGAGGCCGGTTTCGCAGCCGGTGCTATACAGGTTGCCGGTACAACCGCTGTAGCTCAGCTCCCATTCTTCATAACAGCCTGTGATTATACACTTATCGGCGAAGAGCTTTATGCGGCAGCAGCGTATATATCAAGAGATGCTCAGATC
>Ga0209417_1003429_pt1 | contig 21252 bp, 19 predicted proteins | sample RifGroF2_FD_184002 | JGI IMG/M metagenome (GOLD analysis project Ga0209417, IMG submission 184002) | Groundwater microbial communities from Rifle, Colorado, USA - Groundwater F2 (SPAdes) (version 2) | ecosystem: Environmental > Aquatic > Deep subsurface > Groundwater | place: Rifle, Colorado... | reverse complement strand
TTACCATCTTTTAACCAGTACTGTCCATATTTCTTATCTTCTGCTCCTAATGGGACAGTTTGAATATATTCCCATCCTCTTTTCTTCAGTTCTTTGTCATAGTATTTCTCAATATCTGCAATAGATATCCCATCTGGTATTTTGTATGCAGAATTCCCATTTGAAATAAATTCTTTTACAACTAAATCTTCGCTCTCATTTATAAACATATATTCAGAACCTGGATATTGAGGTATTCCTTCTAATCCTACAAGATCATTTATTTCATACGTTTTATTACCGTATGCATTTTCTCTTAAAAAAAGAATATATTTTACAGAGAAGTACACGAGTGCAGATAATAGTATTAATGCAATTGGTATAACAATATATTTAGCACTTGTTTTCTTCCTCCTTATTTGAGTGTTTTTCTTTTTCTTAAATATGTTATTAAATTGAAATTTCTTTTTTCTTTTAACGATTGAGGCCTTACCGTTACTTTTAGGCATTCTAATAGGGTTCGCATGTCTTTTACTACTTCGTGGTCTTTTCATCTATACAAGATAATATGAATAGGTTAATATTTCAATTAATATATATGGTGTAGTATAATGATTTGCTTTTGCGGGATCGTCTAACGGTAGGACACCGGCCTTTGAAGCCGAGAATCATAGTTCGAGTCTATGTCCCGCAACCATCCTCAAAGTTAACAATTAATATGAATATTTTAGTAGATTTAACAATTGTATTTATCTGTTTATTCTTTTTAATAAAAGGTTCTGAATGGGTAATGAAGGGCTCTGTTGCACTTGCTCAAAGGTTTCATATCAGTAAATTAGTTATTGCTTCTACATTAATAGCCTTAGGTACTGGCTTACCTACTATTGCTGTTAATATCTTTTTAGTAATAATGGGAAAGAATGGTATGGATGTTGCAGTAGGGAATGCTCTTGGTACAAATTTTGTTAATATTGGTTTAGGTTTAGGTATACCTGCATTTATGCTTACCATTATTCCTAAATATCAGGTATTTGAAAAAGAAATTCCCATATATCTTGCTATTACGGCACTACTTACAAGTTTTGCATTTGATGGAGTAATAACTAGAGTAGAGGGGATAATTATCATGTTAGCATATGTTATTACTTTAATTATCATTTATCAGTACTCTTTAAGGGAACAACTTAGAGAAGTGGATAACAAGGAGGTAGATGTTGATACTAGTACAATATCAGAAACTATTACAAATAATCTATCCATTAAAAAATCACTTTTGTACCTATTTATGGGATTTGTTGTATTAATTGTCTTTGCAATAGCTTTGGTTAGTATGACTGGTAGGTTATCACAAGATTTTAATATATCTGAATACATACTAGGATTAACCATTATTGGTATTGGAACTTCTGTACCGATGATAGTGACTTCTATTAAATCTGCTAAAAAAGGATATGTAGATATCATAGTGGGTAATGTTTTTGGTAGTACAATTGCAAACATTGCTCTTGGTATAGGATTAACTGGAATTTTTGTTCCATTACTGTTTAACAAAGAGGCTATCTCAGATATCTATACGTTCAATATATTAAATATTCTAGTTATCTTTGGATTGTTGATTGAAATGAAACTACTTGGTAAAAGTAAGTCGTTTAATTGGGTATCAGGATTAGTAATAGTTGCTTTCTATGTAATATATCTTTTGACAAAGATATTTTAGATTTATTTCCTAAATCTATGTGCTATATCAATTCTTCTTTCTAAGAATTCTTTCTTATTTAAAAACCCTATCTCTATTTGTGAACCTTTTCTTAAGATCAGCTCTTGGTTATTTTTTAATATTTCAGATTCAACATTAGTAAGATATGTTTTAGCTCCATTAGCGGTTATTCGTATTTCTTGAAAAGGAATTATATCATTAAGAAATCTATTACATACAATACCTGTTATAGAGAGAAAATTAGAATCTAGTGGTAATATTCTTCCGTTGTTATTGAAATTAAAAGCTGTAGATCCAATTGCAGTACTTATGCATATACCAGAGCCCTTCATTTCAAAATTTTTTAAATCACCATTCTCAGTTGAGATATTGAAAGTATGGTATCCAGTTATCTTTTCACCAAGTATTACATCATTAACAGCTTCTCCAAGTTTTTTGTTATCCAATCTTGCTTCAATAGCGTGGGATTTGAATGTATCAATCTTTATTGTATCTTCAATTAATGATTGAATTATGTCTTCATCATTATCAAAGGAATTAAGTAGGAAGTTAAATGTTCCCATAGCTTTTCCAAAATATGGTATCCCAGTATCTATAGTGTCATGAATTGCCCTAAGCATAGCACCATCACCTCCGGCTACTAGGTATAGCTCGGGTCTGTTTTCAGTTAACAGAGAAGGGAATTTCTCCCTTATTAGCCTATCAAATTTACTAACTCGTTTATCTGTGTTTAAAAGGTACCTTATTCGCATAATTGACATTATATATTAAAATTATGATATAATGTGTTATCTATGTTAAGAAAGGTATTAAGTTCTTAATGCCCTGTGTAGGTTACTTTACAAAGTGTGCTTATCCGTAGTTTATTTATTTTTTATTTATTTTATATAAATGCAAAACAAACTTTTTGTAGGGAACCTTTCATGGGATACCACAGATCAGTCTTTGACAGAGTTATTCTCCACAATTGGAGAAGTAACTGAGGCAAAGGTTATTGTAGACAAGTTCAAGAACAGATCCAAGGGATTTGGTTTTGTTACTATGGCTACAGATGAATTAGCAGAGCAAGCAATTGCAGAGCTAAACGGCAAAGAACTTGATGGCAGAGCTATCAACGTTTCTATTGCTAAACCTCCTAGAGAGGATGGTTTCAGAAGTACTGATAGAGGAGAGAATAGGAGAGATAACTTCTATAGGTAATCTTTTTCATTATTAATGAAATTGTAAAGAGCTGGGTTTAAATACTCAGCTCTTTTATTTTATCCCTTATATCTGCTGCTTTTTCAAATTGGAGATTCTCTGCAGCAAGTAACATTTTGGATCTTAAGTCTTTAATAAGGAGTTTCTTCTGTTTTTCGGATAGTTTCTCTACTTCAATATCTAATTCTTTCTTTTCTTGGTTCTCTTGTTCAACTAATGAATCCCTTATTGCTTTTTGTATACTTGCAGGTGTAATACCATGTTTCTTGTTGTAATTGTTTTGATATTCTCTTCTTCTGTTTGTTTCATCAATAGCGTATTTCATACTCTCTGTAATCTTATCTGCATACATAATGACTCTACCATTAAGATGTCTTGCAGCTCTTCCAATAGTTTGGACTAAACTAGTCTTAGATCTTAAGAATCCTTCCTTATCTGCATCTAGTATTACAACAAGTGATACTTCAGGAAGGTCTATACCCTCTCTTAAAAGGTTTATTCCTACCAAAACATCATATTCACCCAGTCTTAGGTTTCTGAGTATCTCAACCCTTTCTACAGTGTCTATATCAGAGTGTAAATATGCAACCTTAATCCCAAAATCTTGAAGATATGTAGTTAAATCTTCAGCCATTCTCTTTGTTAAAGTAGTAATTAAGACCCTTTCACCTTTCTCAGTATTCTTTCTTACTTCGTTTATTACATCATCAATTTGATTCTCTATCTTTCTAACATCAATACTTGGATCAAGTAATCCTGTAGGTCTAGTAAGAAGTTCAATTACAGTATTGTTACTATCCTGTATCTCCCATATATCAGGTGTGGCAGAGTAATATATTGTATCTTTCTGTTTTTTTCTAAACTCATTAAAACTCAAAGGCCTATTATCAAATGCACTAGGTAATCTAAAACCATGTTCTATTAAATTTATTTTTCTAGCCCTATCACCATTGTACATACCACCTACTTGTGGAATTGTAATATGGGATTCATCAACAAACATGAGTGAATCCTCTGGAAAGTAATCAAGTAGGGTATATGGTGGTTGACCAGTCTTTCTACCGTCAAAATATATGGAGTAGTTTTCCATACTTTTGCAGTATCCAATCTGTGTCATCATCTCAATATCATATTTGGTTTTCTGCTCTAATCTCTGTGCTTCTACTTCTTTACCAAGATTTCTTAAAAAAGCTACTCTTTGTATTAAATCTTTCTCAATATTTTGTACGGCGGTAGCCATAGTCTCTGCATCATATACAAGTGGAGTTGCAGGAAATATATCAAGATTATCTAGTTCTGATATTTTTTGTTTAGATATCGATTCTATTTGTGATATTGATTCTATTTGATTGCCCCAGAACTCTATTCTTACAGGAAACTCTTCGTAAGGCATAAAGAGTTCAACTGTATCTCCACGAACAAGAAATGAACCAGATATTAGGTCAGTAGATTCTCTTTCATAGCGTAAAAATACTAAATCTTTTGTTAACCCATTTATATCAATATTTTGACCAACTCTTACCCATATTGATTTGTTCTCATAGTTATCAGGACTACCAATATTGTAAATACATGAGACTGATGCAACAACAATTGTATCTCTTCTAGTTCTTGCAGCATTCATTGCACTTAATCTTAACTTCTCTATCTCTTCATTTACTTCAGACTCTTTCTCTATATAAAGATCTCTTGAGGGTATATATGCTTCTGGTTGGTAGTAGTCATAGTAAGAAACAAAATATTTTACTGCATTGTTTGGAAAGAACTCTTTAAATTCTTCATATAGCTGAGCTGCCAATGTCTTGTTGTGAGAGAGTATTAATGTTGGTCTTTGTAATTTAGATATTACATTTGCCATTACATATGTTTTACCTGAACCAGTTACACCAAGCAGTACCTGCTTTTCCTTACCACTTAAAATATTTTCTGTAAGTGAAGAGATAACGGATAGTTGGTCCTCAGAAGGTTCAAATTTAGATTGTAAGATGAATTCCTCTTTCATATTGATGATTTTAACAGATTAATTAATATCTGTGTTAAAATATCAAATATATGAACAAAGGTATCAAGTTAAATACATTACCACAGGAATTAGTTAATCAAATAGCGGCTGGAGAGGTCATTGAAAGGCCTGCATCTGTTGTAAAGGAGTTAATGGACAACAGTATTGATGCTCAGGCTACAAAGATTGAGATTAAGATTGTAAATGGTGGTATAGATTTGATTGAGGTAAGTGACAATGGGAATGGTATACCACAGGAGAATTTACCAAGTATTTTTAAAACACACACAACAAGTAAGATTTCATCTTTTGAAGATTTAAACAATCTTCTTACAATGGGATTTAGAGGAGAGGCGCTTTCTACAATTCTTTCGGTAGCAAATGTTAATTTAATATCTAAGTATGTAGATTCAGATATTGCTAATGAGATCGTATTTAAAGATTTTGATAATCATACTGTTAAGAAAGCTGCAAGAGAGAGTGGTACAGTAGTTTCCGTAAGAAATATTTTTGAGAATATACCAGCTAGAAGAAAATTTCTAAAGAGTGCTCAAACAGAGTATAAAAAAATATTAGATACCCTTTATCCATACTTTTTAATATACCCAAATATCTCATTTGTCGTTTGGAAAGATTCTAAAAAGGTAATTGATTTAAGAAATATTCCTAATGCTAAAGCAGATATTGTTGAAAAAGAAAGAATAGAGAGTTTAATGAAAGAAGATTTTGTTAAAAGAATGGTTAAACTGTTCTATGATGGCGGAGGTATAAAGGTAAAAGGATTGGTAGGACACCCTTCTGACCATCAAAAGAGAATATCTAACCAGTATATCTTTGTTAATAGGAGACCTGTTTGGGACAATGGTATCGCAAGAGCAATACTTTCTGGTTATGAAAGATATATTCCTTTTGGTGAGAAAGTTCCATTCATTGTTTTAATAGATATTAATCCAGACCTTATCGATGTAAATGTACATCCTAGAAAAGAAGAGATACGTTTCTTAAATCCATTTAGAGCATACAGTGCAGTAGAAGAAGCTGTTAAGAAAGCAATTACAGGTGTTACTTCTTTCAAAATGGATACTCCAATGATTAATATTCAAAGAGATGGAAAAATATATACACCCAGAGATATCTCTTTTAAGTCAAATCAGAGTGGCTCTGTAAGGGACAGCTTGTTGTTTAGTAAAGAGGTTTTTTCTGATACGGGATATGTAAAAAGTATTGCGTCAGAAAAAAGTGAAATTGAGTTTAAAGATGAAGAACAGGGGATTAGAAATATTTTTCAGATATTTAATAAATATATTGTTATTGAATTTGATAGTGATATTCTTTGGATTGTTGACCAACATGCAGCAGCGGAGAGAATTACATTTGAAAAGTTAAAGAAAAGTAATGGTGATAGTATAGAGAAACAAAATTTGTTAGTACCATATACTGTTCAATTTAGTGAATCTGAGTTAATTGTATTAAGGGAAATGAAAGAATTTTTTTCTGAGTTTGGGATAGAGTACACGGTTACTGATACTGGGATAGAGATAAGTTCTACTCCAGTTGAGTTTGTAAATACAGATTTTAAGAAATTTTTTGATGAAATATTTGCACTAAGTGAGGATATTAGTAATTTATCAAAAGAGATTAACAAACTTAAAGAAGACATATTAGCTACCATGGCTTGTCATGGTAGTGTAAGAAGTGGTCAATACTTACATAGGGAGGAGATGATGGATATATACAAAAAATTGATTGTATGTGAGAATCCATACAGCTGTCCTCATGGTAGGCCTGCTGTATGGAAATTAAAACTGAGTGATATTGATATGAATTTTGAAAGGACATATTAATGAGAAATACTGGTATTTTGTATTTAATTCCAACATCTTTAAGTAATCATATTCTTAAGGAAGAATTAAGTGAAAAGAATTTAGATATTGTAAGAGAATTAAAATTCTTCATTGTAGAGACTCCTAAGGTTGCAAGAAAACACCTTTCAAATATGGGAATGGTATTACAGGGATTAGATATGAGAGTGTTAGATGAGCATACAAAAAGTAAAGATATATCATTTTTATTAGAACCATTAATACTAGGTAATAATGTTGGTCTAATGAGTGATGCTGGGAGCCCAGCTGTTGCTGATCCAGGTAGTATAGTTGTTAGAGAGTGTCATAGGCTTGGTATCAAGGTTGTTCCTTTAGTTGGTCCTTCTTCCATTTTACTTTCCTTAATGGCTTCTGGATTAAATGGGCAGTCTTTTGTATTTCATGGGTATTTACCTAAAGATCCTGAGAGAAGAAAGAGAAGAATAAAGAGCATAGAGAGAGAATCTCTTAGAGAGAACCAATCTCAGATATTCATAGAGGCTCCATACAGGAACAGGGCTATATTTGAAGATATTGTTGAAGTTTGTAATCCTAGTACAGATCTATGTATTGCAGTAGATATTACAGGTGAGAATGAATATATATGTACAATGAGTATTGCACAGTGGAGAGAGTCAAAAAGTATTAAGATATTGGATATTCCTAGTATCTATATATTGTTAGGGAAATAAGGGAGTATATACCTTTATTTTATCTGAACTCCCCTCATTTGAACGCCACTAATGAATATGTGTTTGAAATTGTCTACAAAGGATCCAGTTGCAGACCAGTTACTTACTAAATCATCTGAGTCCCAGAATCGTATTCTCCAATAGTATGTCGTACCTGATTCTCCAGTTAGTGCGGTTCCTGCATAAGTGTAGTTTGGTGACCTGTTGTTGTTAGATATTGTTGTAGATATCTTACCTGTAGCCCACATTACTGTTCCTGTGAAAGTATTGTTTGAATTCACATCTATCTCATATGCTGTTGCACTATCTGTATTAGGATCTGAATATATTGCAGAGAATGTTGGAGTTGTGGAGGATATTGCTAATGGATTGCTTTGCCCATCAACCAACATACTAGTAGGAGCAGTAGGGGGCCCGCTCATTCTAAAATTAGATGTGGTGGACCAACTACTTACTAAATTATCAGAGTCCCAGAATCGTATTCTCCAGTAATATATTGTTCCATTGGCAGTTAATGCAGTACCAGCGTATGGTATTTCAGAAGATCTGTTGTTATTAACAATGGCAGGTGAATGTACTGTTTTATCAGTGTCCCACATAGAAGTACCTCCGAAATCAGAAGCAGTATTAACTTCTATTTCATAGTATGCCCCTGTATTTGCAGTGTCAGAATCATTGAACAATGCACTAAATTCAGGAGTTAAGTCAGACACCTTTATTGGGTTAGTAAGAGTTTCAGTAGTAGGAGCTGATGGAGTAGTTGGTAAGTAAGCAACTCTAAAGTTAGCAGTAGTTGATACAGGACTTAATGTACCATGGTTATCAGCAAAGCTAACTCTCCAGTAATATGTAGTACCGTATGAAAGAGCAGAGCCAGCATATGTAATATTTGGGCTTCTACTTCCTATTCCAGTAGCAGGAGTCATAGTTTGTAATCCAGAGTCCCACATTGTAGTACCAGTAAAGCTACTATTAGTATTTACTTCGACTTTGTATTGAATACCGGTATCTCCAGTATTAGGATCATTAAAGATTGCAGAGAAATATGGGGCAGGAGAAGTTAAAACACCAGTGGGATTTGTTAAATCATTTGTTAAAGGTAGTGTAGGAGCAGTAGGGGTTGTATTCATTGTAAACTGGGCAGTAGCAGACCAAGGACTAGTAAGTCCTCCACTATCAGCAAATTTTATTCTCCAGTAATATGTAGCACCATTATTTGTAAGATCAGTATCCCCATATGTAATATTGGGACTTCTAAATCCTATTCCAGTAGCAGGAGTCATTGTTTGTAACCCAGAATCCCACATTACAGTACCTAGAAAATCTGATTGGGTATTAACTTGTATTTGGTATGAGACACCAGTATCACCAGTATCAGGGTCATTAAAGATTGCTGAAAAATATGGACTAGGGACAACACCTGTAGGATTAGTTCCCCCATTTGTGTATGGGATTGTTGGAGCTGTTGGGGCTGTGTTTGTAGCTGCAAAGTTAGCGGTAAAAGTACTAGATGCTAAGACATTTGTATCCGTTCTAGGATTAGCAGTAGAACTGTCACTCCAGTTTACAAAAGTATATCCAGAATTAGGATTTGCTGTAACTGCAGTTCCACTGGAGCCTCTACAAATATTTTGAGTAGTAGTACCAGATAGGGTTCCTCCACTTCCTGCAACATATGTAAGGGTATATTGTAATAAGTAGCAATATCTTGTTTCAGTACCACAAGAACCACAATCGTCATATTTTGTACATGTTTTATTAGATGTACCACATGTTGTATATGTTTCTGAATATCCTGTATCACAGGATGCTGGCGTACAACTTCCACAGGTTCCTCCACAGCTTGTGGCGGTATCATAACAGAAGGAGGAAGTAGAGGAAGAACAAGACCATGGTGCATATTGACTACAGTTGTTATATACACATGTGGTAGTTATATATGTTGAACAACAGGCTTGTTCCTTTCTTGTTGAACAGTTACAGCTATATGTATACCCACTCGAACAATACCCACCAGATATATTATCTGGTTCACACCATGCAAAGGTAGGACCTTTCATAGTAAGAATAAAGATACAGGACATTATTATGATTAGAAGTATCTTTTTCACTTAGTGATAGTTATAAAAGACAAATTATTCATAGAAAATACCACTATATAATAGTTAGAAATAATATATAGTAATTAGGAGAATATAACAATGGAAAATCGGGGAAACAGGACTTGAACCTGCGACCTCTGCGTCCCAAACGCAGCGTTCTAGCCATCTGAACTATTCCCCGACAAATGAGATTTTAGCATAAATTACTGTATTTGTAATCCATCTAATTGAAGACCATCTAGATATAGATGAGTTAAACTATCAACAAAAGTTGCTGTAGTTGCCCATCCCCCTACTAGATTATCAACATCCCAGAATCGTATTCTCCAATAGTATGTTGTACCTGATGTTCCAGTTAGCGCTGTTCCCGCATAAGTGTAATCGGGAGATCTGTTTCCATTTAAAATAGATGTTGTCAATTTTCCAGTATCCCACATTACAGTACCTGTAAACAAAGAGTTACTGTTTACCTCTATTTCATATGCTGTTGCACTATCTGTATTAGGATCTGAATATATTGCAGAGAATGTTGGTGTCAAGGATTGGATAGATGCTGGGTTTTCATTTCCATCAACCAACATACTAGTAGGAGTAGCAGGGGGCCCACTCATTCTAAAATTAGATGTGGTGGACCAATCACTTACTAAATTATCAGAGTCCCAGAATCGTATTCTCCAGTAATATATTGTTCCATTGGCAGTTAATGCAGTACCAGCGTATGGTATTTCAGAAGATCTGTTGTTATTAACAATGGCAGGTGAATGTACTGTTTTATCAGTGTCCCACATAGAAGTACCTCCGAAATCAGAAGCAGTATTAACTTCTATTTCATAGTATGCCCCTGTATTTGCAGTGTCAGAATCATTGAACAATGCACTAAATTCAGGAGTTAAGTCAGACACCTTTATTGGGTTAGTAAGAGTTTCAGTAGTAGGAGCTGATGGAGTAGTTGGTAAGTAAGCAACTCTAAAGTTAGCAGTAGTTGATACAGGACTTAATGTACCATGGTTATCAGCAAAGCTAACTCTCCAGTAATATGTAGTACCGTATGAAAGAGCAGAGCCAGCATATGTAATATTTGGGCTTCTACTTCCTATTCCAGTAGCAGGAGTCATAGTTTGTAATCCAGAGTCCCACATTGTAGTACCAGTAAAGCTACTATTAGTATTTACTTCGACTTTGTATTGAATACCGGTATCTCCAGTATTAGGATCATTAAAGATTGCAGAGAAATATGGGGCAGGAGAAGTTAAAACACCAGTGGGATTTGTTAAATCATTTGTTAAAGGTAGTGTAGGAGCAGTAGGGGTTGTATTCATTGTAAACTGGGCAGTAGCAGACCAAGGACTAGTAAGTCCTCCACTATCAGCAAATTTTATTCTCCAGTAATATGTAGCACCATTATTTGTAAGATCAGTATCCCCATATGTAATATTGGGACTTCTAAATCCTATTCCAGTAGCAGGAGTCATTGTTTGTAACCCAGAATCCCACATTACAGTACCTAGAAAATCTGATTGGGTATTAACTTGTATTTGGTATGAGACACCAGTATCACCAGTATCAGGGTCATTAAAGATTGCTGAAAAATATGGACTAGGGACAACACCTGTAGGATTAGTTCCCCCATTTGTGTATGGGATTGTTGGGGCTGTTGGGGCTGTGTTTGCATTTTCTTCTGTACCAAGAGAAGAAGAAAGCGAAGTTTTCCTACTGGCATAAATGATTGTAGTGTATGGAGGGAGTAATGATGTACTAGTATAAGTGTATGAAGCAGTATGAGTATGGTTAGGTGCAGCCCTTAACATACTTGAGGCGTTCTTAGAAATATATGTCGTTGATGCTTGGAGGGTAAATGTTGCAGAGTGATTATGTGTAGATGCTCCTTGTGTAGTAAGATTTGCAGTTGCGCCACCCATAACGAAAACACTATTTAGAGTAGTGTAACCATTCCATCCCAATGGTGGAAGAACAGATACGGGCGATATTAAAGTTTGGTTAAGTGATACCAAACCAGTTGGTGATTTTACATATAGAAGAATTTTATAAGATGGCAAATTAGAACTTGAGGAATTGCTATCAGTAACAACAGATGGGTGTGTATGAGTAGGATTAGAAATCCATCTACTATTAGGATCTGGTGGATCAATCTCTGCACTACAATCTTGTGCAGATTGTCCAGATGTTAGACTTGATAAACCGTGGGTATGTGTTGTTGTACCACCGGATGTCCCATAGGAAGCAGAACCATATGGAAATTTACTATCAAAGGCAGTCATACGTGTCCAACCACTTGGGGTAGTACTGTCAGAAAGTAGAATTAGGTTTCCAAGATTAGATAATTTATTTCTTTGACAGAGTATAGTTGTCAAATATGAGGGGCTTGAATCAGCGTAACCAATTGTTCCTGAGATAGTATGGGTTGCTGTAGTTAAGTTAGTACATGGTTGTTCAACCGATCCTCCAACACCACCTGTAACACTTGCTCCTCCAGTAGCAACAGAAAGAGTTCCACCGTGGTTATGACTTACAGCGACCCCACCGGTAGATCCATATGTAGAGGATCCGTATATAAATCTAGAATCAAAGGTAGAATTTCTTGTCCAAGAAGCTGGACATGATGCGTCAGCAAAAAGTATGAAGTTCCCAGACCAAGATTGTTCTGCGAGTGTAGCAGCGGGATTGCCATAATACATGTATATTGTTTTATTACCAGTAGGAACAGAAGGAACTCTGACCCAAATCTGCGTTGATGAAGTATTACAACCACCTTCGATCCAGTATGAGATTAATGTGGATCCATCACTATCTGTAAATCTAAAATCATCGCAGTCTGTCTGCAATTTACTATTGGAAATTAATGTTGCAGAATCCACTACTATTAATACATCTTCATTTGTTAATAGACTTCCACCATTCGTAATAGTAACAGGTTTTCTGTAAAACCAGCTAGAATTATACCAAGCTTCTACTACGAAAGAAGAATATTTTGCAAAGAAAAATAATGACAAAAATACTAAAAACAGTAATAGTATTGTAAAGAATATATTTTTTACATTTCTCCCCATGATAATTATTTAAAACCTAATAATACTAATTTATTACTTTCTTTTTATTATCTTAGGTGAAAGCAGTAACCACCCAGCTATCAATATTAAAACTGTTAAGATTGCTATTATTACATTTCTTGGATCAATGTTTTTCTTGGAATCTATATTCTCTGTATCCTGTTTAGCCTGTTCTACACTAGTAGGTTCTTCTCCAACTATTAGTGTGAGTAATTCTACTTTCTCACTATCTATACCATTGTTAGTAGCTTTTCCTTCTATTGAATATTGTTCTTCAGTGAAATTGGTAATGCTAAAAAGAACAAACCAATTATTAAATTGATCTAAATTAGCAGGATATTCCCTACCAGCCACATATACAGTTATTTTGTCGCCTGGTTTTGCAGAACCCCCTATTCTAATTGCATCACCACTTAATCCATAGATTTTATTGCCTTCAAATATGGTAATAGGGTCATTATTTCTCGCTACATTTAGTATCTGAGGTGGAAGTACAGTCTGTTGAGCAAATGCATGGCTTAAAGAAGTAAACATTAAGAAGAATACCATTGATAGAGTAAGAGCTTTTTTCATAAGAATCTATAAAAACTTTAAATTACTAAATTTTGAAGTATTTGCATTTATATGTCAACTTTACTGTAAGGAATTTAACAGATTTTCTAATTCTTTTTCTACCTAATTATTGAGGCATTCTGTAATCTATTTCTCCCATCAATTTCAAAGCTATTGGAGAAATAAATGGTACATCAAACCTTTCACCTCTAGAGGTCTTTAGAAGTCCTAAGATGAATATTACTACTAGTATTAGACCTAAAAAACCTACAAGGAATGGTCCAATGAAAGGGATAATGAAAAGAACGTATACCAAATTAAAAAATGCAAATTGTGTAGAATGATATCTTACAAAGAGATCTTTCTTCTCTACAAACATCAATACTAACCCAACAAATGGAATACAAGATATTACGGACATAGTGAGATTCTCTGGATTAAAGGTAATCTCTTCTAATGTATATATCTTCTTTGCTTTCTTTTCTTCCATTTAAAATTAGGACTACTAAATTTAATACTTAAAGTATATATGTATTGATTAGTACGTACAAGGTATACTATAAGTAGTTGAATGGTATACTGGTATTGGTATACTAAAGTAATAAGATAAGTATACACATCTATATGGATGAGAAATTAACAGAAAAGCAGGAGAAGGTCTTAAGAGTTGTAAGAAATTTTTTTTTAGAAAATGGGTACGCACCATCTCTTTCTGAACTACAGGTATTGTTAAATATTTCTACTAAAAGAGGTGTAGTAGGGCATTTACAATCTTTAGAAAAGAAGGGGTATATTATTAGAACTAGTGAACCAAGGAGTATACATATAGTTGAGGATGAACAAGAAGAGCCGATATATGAGTATCTTGTTGGTATACCAATATTAGGATATGCGAATGCCGGTACACCACTTGTATTAGCAAATGAAGAGAATTTAGGGATTTTGCAATTAGATAAGAAGTTAGTTGGTAAGAGGAAGAATCTCTTTGGATTAATAATAAAAGGTGATTCAATGAATATGAAAGAGATTGGTGGTAAGAGTTTAGCGGAGGGTCATTATCTAGTTATTCAAAAAGATGTGAATGTAGAGAATGGAGATGTTGTAGTAGCTATTGTAGATGGGTGTGCCACTGTAAAGAATATTAAATTTGATAATAAGATGGTAATTCTATACCCTCAATCTAGTAATCCTATTCATAAGCCAATCTATCTAAATGCTAATAGTAACTCTATGATAAATGGGAAAGTTGTAATGGTGTTAGATAATCCTATGTATAGCTAATTCCTGATTTCTACTTCTTTTACATATTTCTTTACTATCTTTTCTATATCAATCAGTTCATCTGGTGTAAAAGAGTTTGTATTGTTTAAACCAGGATTAATTGTTTTCCCAGGTCTAAAATTTTGAATATAATATCGTTTACTACCTTTTATTAATCTCCCTATACCCTTAGCAGAGTTTAATGTATGTATACCTTTTACATATGTTGTTCTAAATTCATAATCCTTTGCCATATTCATTAGTAATTCAATGCTTTTCTCTATCTCCTCATATTCAATCTTACCTTTAAGATTTTGTTTGTATATTTCTTCTTCATATTTAATATCCATTGCCCAATAATCTACAATATCAAGATCTAATATTTCTTTTACTATTTTAGAATTAGTACCATTTGTATCAAGTTTTACTAGTAGGTCTAAATCTTTAATCTTTTGTATAAATGGAATTAAGTCACTTTGTAATGTTGGCTCTCCACCGGTAATTGCCACAGCGTCTAAGAGTTCATTTCTTTGTTTAAGGAAAGAGAATATATACTCTTCAGGTATTACAGTACTTTGTACACAGGGTAAAGTAACAAGTTCAGGGTTGTGACAGTATTCACATCTTAAATTACATCCATATGTAAATATTAAAGCTGCAACTTTACCAGGGTAGTCAAGTAATGTAGATTTTTGAAATCCAGTTATTAACATTTATGCTATAAAGGTAACCCTATCTTGGAATTCTGATTGTTTACCAGGATTCCATTGTGTAACTGGTCTAATATATCCTACAATTCTCGAATAGACCTCGCATCTTTGTCTTACAATTGGTTTCTCTCTTTTTGTCATAACATGGGACAGTAAAATATTAAATAGAATCACTAAATTGCATACCATCGACATATCCTGATTCTGCATCACACTTAGGACAGTAATAATGTTCACCAGCTATATATCCATGTTTAGGGCATACACTAAATGTTGGAGTGATAGAGAAGTAGGGTAGTTTGTAATTTTCAGCAACCTTTTTAACAAAATTCTTTACACTATCTGTATTAGGAACTCTCTCACCAAGGAAAATATGGAGTACAGTACCACCTGTGTACATACATTGGAAGTCATCTTGAAGGTCTAGAGCTTCAAATACATCCTCTGTAAACCCAACAGGTAGTTGAGAAGAATTAGTATAGTAGGGAGCCTTACATCCACTCTTACCAATATCAGATGCAGCTACAATTTCATCTCCATACTTTGCCTTATCTGCTTTAGCAAATCTGTAAGTTGTACTCTCACCTGGTGTTGCTTCAAGATTGAATAACTGGTTAGTTTCTTGTTGATATGTCATCAATCTCTCTCTCATATGTGTCATTACCTTTAATCCAAACTCTCTTCCTTCCTTTGTAGTAATACCCTTATCTTTCCCAAGATAGTTTAAAAGTGCCTCATTTAATCCAAGAATACCTATTGTATTAAAATGATTCTTAAAATACTCCTTAAATCTCTTTTTAACATCAGTGAGATAAAATTTAGAGTATGGATATAGTCCTCTATCCATATATTTCTCAATTAACCCTCTTTTTATAATCAAGCTCTCTTTTGCAATATCCATAAGGGTATCTAATCTTTTAAAAAAATCTTTCTCATCCTTTGCAAGATACCCAATCCTTGGCATATTAATAGTAACTACACCAATACTACCTGTAAGTGGATTTGCACCAAAAAGACCACCACCCCTCTTCCTTAGCTCTCTGTTATCTAATCTTAATCTACAACACATAGATCTAGCATCATCGGGACTCATATCAGAATTAATAAAGTTGGAGAAGTAAGGAATACCGTACTTTGAAGTCATCTCCCACAATGGTTTATGTTTTGGGTTATCCCAATCAAAATCTTTTGTAAGATTGTAGGTAGGAATAGGGTAAGAGAAGAGTCTTCCCTGAGCATCTCCTTCCATCATTACTTCACAAAATGCCCTATTTATCATATCCATTTCTTTCTGGAAATCACCATATTTCTCTTTTTGTGGTTTACCACCAATAATTACATTCTCTTTAGCTAACATACCATTTGGAACTAAATCCATCGTTATATTAGTAAATGGTGTTTGGCAACCAACTCTAGTAGGAACATTCATATTAAAAAGAAATTCCTGCATCTTCTGTTTAACATCTTTGTAAGTAAGTTTGTCATATGCTACAAACGGTGCAAGTAAGGTATCAAAACTTGAAAAAGCTTGTGCCCCAGCAGCCTCATGTTGTAGGGTATAAAGAAAATTAACACACTGCCCTAATGCAGCACCAAAATGCTTTGCAGGAGCAGAGGAGATCTTACCAGGTACTCCTGTGAATCCTTTTAGTAATAAATCCTTTAAATCCCAACCACAACAGTATGTAGCTAACATTCCTAGATCATGAATATGTAAATCAGCATTAATATGAGCATTAGATATATGTTTGGGATATGTTGAATATAGCCAGTAATTTGCTTGAACAGATGAGGAAATATGGTTATTCAATCCTTGCCACGAGTATGTCATATTACTATTTTCCTTAACCCTCCAGTCCTCTTCTCCAATATATCCTCTAACTAATTCCTCAGCATCAATTAATGACTTGATATTCTTTACTTTGTTTCTTAGATTAACAAAAAGTTCTAATGCTATAGCCGTTTTACCATGTCCCATATCTTTCAAAGTTTCTTTTACAACATTTGAAATTTCTTCAGTACTAACTTCCTTTCTTGAAATATATTTCTTAGCTAATCTATTTACTACTTCATCAGACACCTCTTTTGCTCTCTTCCTATCTTTTCCCCCAACACTTTCAGCTGCTTTAAATATCGCTGTTGTAATTCTCTCTTGGTCAAATTTCACTAATCGACCATCTCTCTTTTGAACCTTAAATTTGATAGTAAGCTCTTTCTCCTTTTTAGTACTAGGCATGGCAGTATTTTTGTAATATTAAACTAAGTTTTCTAATTCTTTTTTTAAATCATTAACAGTTTCAAAATCTTTGTATACAGAGGCAAACCTCATATATGCAAGTGGATCTAAAGTCTTTAACCAATCTAAAACCATATTCCCTATATCTGTTGTAGAAAGTGGATTGGTACTTACCATTACCTTTCTTTCTACACTCTCACAGAAATCATCTATATCACGTTCTGTAATCCTTTCAAGGTTTACAGCCTTTTTAATACCTTTCTTTATTTTTTCACAATCAAAATTTTCTAAAGAGCCATCTTTCTTAATTACAACAACCTCTATCTTTTCAATTCTTTCATATGTCGTGTATCTTCTACCACAGCGTAAACATTGCCTTCTCCTTCTGGTTGAGAAGTCTTCATTATTATCTCTTTTGTCTACTACTTTTGATGTAGTACACGCACAGTATGGACATCTCATCACTACAACCTGTTGTATTTAGTAATTCAGACTATCGCAACCTGTTGTGTCCGTCAAAAGCCTGTAATATTTTAATATTGAGTTATATTTGAGATAACAACAAAACAAGCAAAGTAGAAAAACACTATGAGACGGGTTATTGATTATATAAGATTGACTCTATACACAATTCTAAAATATCATATTAAATAATTTTATAACCAAAAATATGATTATTAAGCTAGACCAATTTCCAGAAATTAGAAAAAACGATCTTGCAGGAAAGAGAATAGTATGTACTTCAGGATTCTTTGATCCAATACACCCAGGACATATATCATGTATAAGGGAGGCTAAGAAGCTCGGGGATGTACTTGTTGTTGTAGTTAATGGAGATAACCAAGCAGTAATAAAAAAGGGAAAAGCATTTCTACCAGCAGTAGATAGAGCATACGTAGTGGATTCAATAAAAGATGTTGATTACACAGTTATATATGATAGTGAACAAACTAAGGATAGTGTCGGAGCCGTTAAAATAATTAAACCAGATATATTTGCAAAGGGAGGGGACAGAGATGCTAAAAGTAATGTACCAGAGGTAGATGTAGTACAGTTATACGGTGGAGAGGTTGTATACAATGTAGGTGATCCAAAGTTATGGTCAAGCTCTAACTATCTCCAAGAGTGGGTAGAATTTATTAATAGCCAGAAGGGCAGAGAACACCAGTAGTAGCACCTGTTCTTCTAAGGTATGAATATATAGAATTTGCAGCTATCGAACCCTCCGCAGCTGCTGTTACAACTTGTCTGAATCTATTAGAGCCTGTTGTACAATCTCCTGCAGCCCAAATTCCTTCTACACTAGTAGATTGATCTACATTTACTTTAATAAGGCCATCCTCTAATTCTAAGTTCAACTTATTCGCCAAATCTACATTAGGTTCTGAGCCTATTTCAACAAATATACCATCTACATTTAAATATTCAGAGCCATTGTATGGCCTTGAAAGTTTAACCCTTTCAACATGAGTCTCACCTTCAATACCTATAACTATGGTAGTATAAATGATTTTAATATTATCTTTCTTAGTAACGACATCAATCCACATAGGTTCTCCTTTTAATTCAGTGCCTCTATATATTATATATACCTCTTTTGCTACATCTGAAAGCATTGAAGCAGCCATAGTTGCTGCATTACTCCCACCTATAATGGCAACAGTTTTGTTTCTAAAAAACATAGAATCACATGTGGCACAGTATGAAAGTCCCTTACCTAAATATTTATCTTCTTCTTTAAGATTTAATTTACTACGATTAGAACCAATAGACATAACTACAGTCTTTGATAAATACTCCTTACCGTTATCAGTACTTAACTTAAAAACATTATTTTCCTTCTTCAAATCAACAATCTGTTCAGTAGAGTATTCACCCCCTAAATCTTTTGCTTGTTGAAAAAATCTCATTCCCAAGTCTAAACCAGAAATATCTGTTATACCAGGATAGTTACACACCTTGTGTGCTTCTGAAATTGTTCCACCTATTGTTTTACCAAATATGATATTGCTTAGTTTATATCTACTAGCATATATACTTGCTGAAAGCCCGGAAGGTCCATTTCCCACAATTGCTATATCATATATTTTGTTGTCTTCTGGCATAATACATACATTTTCAAATTATCCAATCCATATTCTACCACATTAAGGCAAATTCTTTGAATATATACTCATTTCTGTTATCATTTTTTCAGTATGAAAACTTCAAAAGAAAACATATATATCGTTGGACATACAAATCCAGATTTAGACTCTATTTCATCAGCATATGGATACCAAATATATATGCAACTACTAGGATATGATAACTACATGGCTATTCGTTGTGATGATGTAAACCCATTAACAGAGTATGTATTTAAACAATACAATATACAAATTCCCAAACTTGTTACAGATATATCTCAATTAAATATTGTGCTTGTTGATCATACATATCCAGAAAACAGAGCATATGGTTGGCAACATGCAAATATATTAGAGGTAATTGATCACCATGATGTTAAATTGGAGGACATTATTCCAAAGAGTATTACAATTAGACCTTGTGGAGCTACTTCAACATTAATTGCAGAAAAGTTCTTTAATTCAAATTTAAATATAGACATTAATACTGCTGGTATACTTCTTAGTGCAATATTAGATGATACTCTTGGTTTAAAATCTCCAACTACAATACAGTTAGATATAGATATGGTTAATAGATTAAATGAAATTTGTAAGGTTGGAGATATATGGGAGTACTCTAAAGAGTTATTTAATACAAAAGATATTTGGAATACACTAACACCCAAGGAAATTATAGAAATGGATATTAAAGAGGTTGATATACAGGGGAATAGGGTGTGTATTAGTCAGGTAGAAACATTAAACAATACTGATTTAAATGAGAGAGGAATAATTGAAGAATTAAATAGGATGAATGATTTAAATCCTATTAATTTAAGATTAGTTATGTTAACAGATTTAATAAAGAGGAATTGTATCCTATTAGTAGTTGGTAAAGACATTTCTTTACTTGAAAATGTATTAAATACAAAGATAGAAGGTAATAGGGTATTTCTTAATGATACAGTTAGTAGAAAGAAACAAGTATTACCATTGATTGAGAGTATGTATTCTAAGGGGACTTAAGAGAGGATACTCGGAATGTATATAAAATATACAATTTATAGTGAGTATCCTCTCTAAAATCTATTCAGTTGTAGTAACGATCTTTTTGAAGTATATCTTCCCATCACCCGTAAGAAAATTCGGAGAATATTCTACTTCAATACCACTTGCCATGTAATATGAGCATCCAATTATAGATGTTCCGAATTTTTCACCACCCTTAACGAATATTTTCTGTCCATCACATATGACAATTGCTCGTAAAGAGTATTCCTCTACATTCCATGGTAGTTCCCCAAGATATGTAATCGTTCCAATAATCTTCTCGTTCGTTTGTGCATTTGCACTGGAAATTCCATTTCCGAAATCTACAAAAGCGAGAATTGACGCTCCCAACAGTGAAACAAATGCTAATGCAACGATAATGATGACCTTATTACTTGTGAATTTTTTGTTCATTTTAATCTCCTTTTTAATTCCTATGAAAAATTTTTGACCCATATATACCATCTATGTATCGATAAATAGTAAGTATGGGCCAAAAACAAGGAGATATATCTGAATAGATTTTTTAAAGAGCAATATCCTTTAATGTATTAAAACAAAAAAGAAAAATAGGTATTAAACCTATAGTTAATTATATCAAAAATTGAATAATTATGCAGTAGTAGACCACTTAAGAGTATCTGTAAGAATAGTTGGTTTATTCTTTCCAACAATAACCATATATTCAAACATTACACTATTACCACCATG
>Ga0209417_1003428_pt1 | contig 21263 bp, 15 predicted proteins | sample RifGroF2_FD_184002 | JGI IMG/M metagenome (GOLD analysis project Ga0209417, IMG submission 184002) | Groundwater microbial communities from Rifle, Colorado, USA - Groundwater F2 (SPAdes) (version 2) | ecosystem: Environmental > Aquatic > Deep subsurface > Groundwater | place: Rifle, Colorado... | reverse complement strand
TAAAACCCCAGACCGCAAGAGCTACCGGCCCCAATATGACTATCAAACTGAAACCAAAAAAAGCGAATGTTCCCGTTGCGGAAGAAGTTAAGACAGAAGATGAACAAACCGTAGCTATCGCGAAGCAGACTATAAAGCTGGTCTCCAAGAAAGAGGATTCGCCGAATATCGCAACCAAACCCTCTGATCCGACTCTCAAGCTTGTTGCCCAGCAGGTTAAGCCCTCTGACCCGACTGTCAGAGTTGAAACCGGAATACCTGTAAAAACTGCTGATCCTACTATTAAATTGGGTTCTCCGCTTACTCCCGCTTCTCCTACTATAAGACTTTCTCCGACCGCGGCAGCTCCGGCAGCGCCTACGCTTGAGCCTGAAACAATGCCTGTTCAGAGGCAGGATGGGGCAGAAGGTGTAGAAGAACCGGCAATGACCAGTACTAAGTCTAAGCTCACAATTAAAAAACCTATGGAAGCCCCTTCAATTAAAGAAGGCGAATTTGCTCCCATGTCTCCTGAAGAAGCCGCCGCGGAAGCAGCGAGAGGCGTACAGTCAGATGATGTCAAAGCTGAACCGTCAATCATATTTTCCATTGCCGCTATCCTTGCTTTTGCGGCTATGAGCTTCACGGTGTATATGCTTTCAACCCAGTACTATGGACAGTGGATTAAAGGCGGGGGAGGAATGTCTTTGACTTCTTCCGTTTCTTCTTCTGCCCCAGCTAAAGCCGCCGCGCCAGCCAAGGTTGACGATAAAAAGGCTGCTCCTGCTAAAGCTACCGCACCTGCCGCGAAAGCAGAGGACAAAAAAGTTGCCCCAGCTAAAGCCGCACCTGTCAAGGCTGATGATAAGAAAGCCGCCGCGCCTGCCGCGAAAGCAGATGATAAAAAGGCTGACAGCAAGAAAGCCGCCGCACCTCCCGCAAAAAAATAAGTGAATCTAAACCGTATTGGAACAGGCAAGGCGGGCTGCTGTTTCGATAGCAATGGCTGCAACGGCGGCACCGTAATCCAAATCTATATTATGCATGGTGTCTTTGGTATCGTGGTAGCCGCTCCGGTTAATATCGTAATTTTCCATGAAGAGTACAACCGGAATACCCATATCGGAAAAAATCTGCCCGTCTGTATTGTATAGAGAACTCCGTGGATTATTATGTGTTCTCACTTCTCCCAACAGCGGCAGGTGAAGCGCCGTTTCCGGGATATTCAAATCATCAGTATTGCGTTTACCGCGTCCACGACCGTGCCTTTCGGGGCCCCTGTTCCACAAATGTGTACCGGCATTCCATATCATATTGGCAGTGTGGGCTTCGAGAGCTATGCGGAGCGCATCAGGGCTTTTTCCGGGTGAAATCTGAAAAATATCCTGATCGGAATCACGGTTATGCGCTATCATGTCCATGACGAGAACTGCGCTGATTGAGGTATTTGATAAATCCATGCATACATTGCCGCCGCTGTAAAGTTTGAGCCTTTTCTCTATCAACGCCTGACAGAAATGACGAGCACCCATGCAATCCGAAGGAAATTCCTCGCCTGTAAGATGAAGAAGCCATACATCTTTTTCCAGGCGGCCTTCAGAGGCGAGCTTCAGGAAAACCGGCGCCGCCTGCAAAAGCGTTGAAGTCGCGGAGTGGTTGTCATCTGCCCCGGCCGCCGATAAGCGCGCGCCCGTGCCGCCGCGGGATTTGTCATAAATGTCTTCCATAAAAGCCGTGTCATAGTGGTCTGCCATTACAACAGCCTGAGTACGGTCTTTTCCCGGGATTACCACTAGAATATCACGTTCATATCCGTTGCCTTTATGGTTATGGAGCCAGCCCCCGAAACCGTCAAATGAAAAATCAGTCTGCCACTTGAAAGGCAATTCTCCGCATAAGGCCCTGTTGCGCATTCCAGCTCCGTCAATCGCGTTCTGATGGCGGCTTATCAGGTAATCGCCCAGAAGTTCCAGATCCCGGTGATGGTGCTGAAGCGCGCTTAAAGTAACATCATCCTTCACGCAATCGGCATTGTCTTTATTTATATATTTGCCGTGAGCAAGATATCTTATATCATTCCACCATGTCTCCTCAAAAGTTCTTGACGCCGTGAAATTATAAGTTATGGCGGAGGGAAAGGAGTTGTCTTCTTCAGGCGCGATGATTTTATTCAGTTCCTCCTGTATGCGTGCGGCTTTTTCGGGAGATGATGATTTTTCCGAGAGGGAGGCAAGCCATTTTTCAAGGGATTCATTTTTGGAGACGCGCAGAAGGTGTCTGGTAAAACTTCGCGGCAGAACATCCATGCCCAAAGCTTTTTTTACATTAAACATAGAGATAATATTGAGTGCCGTCTGATGGGTGTAGTGGTCATGACTGCTTTCAAAATCGCGCAGGGCTGAAAAATAAATATCCCTCTGTCTCATGCGGGGCCACAGTTCGACGGGATTTGAAATATTCTGAGATTTGGTTTCGTATGCGGTCATGTACCCTGAAAGGGCTGCAGGCATGATTTCGATTTTTCCTGTTTCCTGAGAAAGACAGGCGGTAAGAGGCCTCTGCCAGTAGATTTCATAGCGCCCGACATGCATGGCAGGAAAAATAAAACGGTATCCGAAAAGACCTCCTTCAAGGAGAATTTTTTCAGCCTTTTGTATTTCAGAAGAAGAAGCGATTGGGCCGTTAAGAATCATTTCATAGTTTTTTGTCCACAACTGGCAGTTGCGGGCCATGGGTTTGTCATAGAGCCCGATGGTTTCAAGGTTTGTGCTGAAAAGCACTTTTGCCACTTTGTCTGCCCTGCTGTCAGCGAGCAGTTCATCCATGTAGCGCGGCACACGGTTATAGCGGTGTATCCTGTGATATGTATCGATTACGAGTTCTTTCTGTATTTCCGAATGCTTCAAATCTGGATGAGGCTCGCTTAACCAGCCCGACTGCGGAATACGGATTCCGCGCGAGCCGCAGCGCCGAGATAAAAGACGAAGCAGCGGTATCTGATTTGCCATCGGCATTTCGCGGCTTAATTTCGTATAAGGGAGCGTACCCCAGAAAATCAGGCTTCCCGGAAACGGCAAGAGGGCGATTTTTCCGCCAAGATAAAGTTTTTTCAGAGACCCCGGCAACCGGCTGAACGGACGGAATGTCAGAATATAACTCAGGTTGCCGAAGAAAGAAGCGTCGCTGATTTTGAATTGTTCCGCCCATGAAGGCAGAACGGAACTTTCTTCTGTCGGAAGTATGCGGAAGCCTTCCTCGTAGAGCTGACTGAAATCACTTATGGTTTTGCCGTAAGCCGTCTTGAAAAGCAGTGAAAAAAATGAAAGGGCGTCTTCTTCCGGGCGTTCTGTTCCGGGGTTTGAATAAAAACTTTTCCAGAAAGCCTTTTCCGGACCTTGTTCACTGCCGCCGAAAAGGGTCCAGTGGACGCGTCCTTTGTCATCCTGAGTGCGTGAGAGCGATAAAGGAAGAAGAACAATATAACGTTCGTGTTCAAGTTTTCCGGCATTTTCGGCCAGTTCAGGAGGCCAGTAAGGATTTTCCGTAATATTCTGTTTAGCCTGTCCGTAGATATTATATACGGGTTTGCCGTTGCCCAGATTGATGAGCTGCTCCATTATGCGGAGACCTATATGGGCCATGCCGGGCTTCAGCTCATATTCTTCTTCTATTTCAGAAATCTGCCAGCCGTAAGGATCATCCGGGGCAAATAATTCAGAATAAAAATTGCCGGAGGGGGTAATGCCGAGCCGCGGGGGAGGCATGAACTCGGAATATGCCGGGAGGGGAAAACTGTTTTCCCCTTCAAAATCAGGATATTCAGATATGAGCTTGTGAAAACCGCAAAATTCTTTTTCTGTCATGAAGACCTTTTTTTCAATGGACGAAAAAACCTTTCAATCCGCGGACATTAGTATCGCCGAGGGTTTTGGCTATCTGCACCAGTTCCTCATCGCTGTAGGTGGGGCTTTCGAGGAGGTCGTCATCTATTATTTCCACGGGATTGAATTGCTGCAAGACCCATTTTTTCTGTCCGGCCCCGCTCAGCTCCTTTCTCATTATCTGCAGATCGTGATACGAAAGAAGTTTCTTATGGACAGTGGTCCGGATGTCTATGAAAACATTTTTCCCCACGGCAAAATTTATTATTTTATGGACTCTCCCGGCAAAATCCGGGATATTTGAAAGAGTTACTTCATTGTACATTGAGGAAGGCGCTTTATAATCAATGCCCAGCGCGTCGATAAGGCCGTTTTCTATATATTCTATGACCTGTTCGGGATTACTTCCGTTAGTGTCAAGTTTTACAAGAAAGCCCATTTCCTTGATTTTTCCCGCGAACTCGGCCAGATTGCGCCGGAGCGAAGGCTCGCCGCCGCTGATTACGACGCCGTCAAGTTTTCCGCGCCTCTTTTCCAGAAACACGAACACTTCCTCCTCGGATATTCCGGGCTGGCTTTCGGGATCGAATACCAGGCATGGATTGTGGCAGTAAGGGCATCTGCAATTGCAGTTTCCCACAAAAAGCACACAGGATATTTTACCTGGATAATCTATCAGGGAAAACTTCTGAATGCCCCTTATGTTCATTAGAATTCTCCTAAGCTGCTTTTTCTTTGAAATATTTTCAACTCGGCTTAACCCTTGAAAAAAAGCCCCTGCCGGAGGGCGGCAGGGGTCAGGGAAGGATGGGATGAGTTAAGCAACAGCTTGTTTTTTTTCTACGTAAATAAAAGCTTTTCGATCTTTGAATTCTTCTTTTTTGCCCTTGTTCCAGTTTGACACGGGCCTGAAATATCCACACACCCTACTGTAAACCTCAGTTTTGCAACCGCACTTAGCCATTTTGACGTCTCCTTTTCTTTTTTTGTTTTTCTTTATAATTTCGGTTTCATTGGGTGGTTGGAAATGAAACTGAAAACTGAAATTTTTAAATTAAGCGCCCACTACTTTGAACTTCATCTGGTTTTCCGTTCCGGTTTCTGATTCCACCGGACACTCATCGTGGTTTCCGGCGATATATCCGTGTACCGGACATATACTGAAAGACGGCGTAATCGTGAAATACGGCAACCTGTAATTTTCAGCTATGCGCTTGACCAGTGAAGCCACTTGCTCAGGATCGTTTATGCGCTCGCCCATGAAGGCGTGGAAAACTGTTCCTCCCGTGTATTTGCGCTGAAGGGGTTCCTGCATGTCAAGGGCTTCAAAGAGGTCGGTGGTATAACCGACGGGGAGTTGTGATGAATTCGTGTAATACGGGTTTGTATCCCCGGCACAGATGATATCAGGGAATTTTTTTCTGTCAATCCTGGCCAAGCGGAAACTGGTGCCTTCCGCGGGAGTGGCTTCAAGATTGTAAATATGTCCGGTCTGAACCTGATATTCTGAAATCCTGTTTCTCATGAAATCAAGTACTTTGACAGCAAAGTCATTGCCTTCCTGATCGCAGATGGAACAGCCCAGGAAATTAAGGCATGCTTCATTCAGGCCTACAAGTCCTATGGTGCTGAAATGGTTGTTCAGGGTCTTCAGATAATTTTTAGTGTAAGGCAGAAGATCACCGTCGAGATGGCGGTGTACGATTTTACGTTTTATTTCCAGGGATTCTTTTGCCAGGTCCATCAGATTTCCGAGACGCGCGAAAAATTCGTTTTCATCTTCAGAGATATATCCGAGCCTGGGCATATTGATGGTGACAACGCCTATCGAGCCGGTTTGTTCTCCGGCGCCGAAGAGGCCGCCTGTTTTATTGCGCAGTTCCCTTATGTCCATCTGAAGGCGGCAGCACATGCTTCTTACGTCGCCCGGTTTCAATTCGCTGTTTATGAAATTCTGGAAATACGGGAGACCGTATTTGTCGGTAACTTCAAAAAGCAGCTTGGCATTTTCGCTGTGCCAGTCAAAGTCGCTGGTGATATTGTATGTGGGTATCGGGAAAGTGAAAATCCTGCCATCCCTGTCTCCGCTGCTCATGACTTCGAGGAATGCCTTGTTTATGAGGTTCATTTCCTGCTGATAGTCGCCGTAGTATTTGCCTTCCTGAATTTTTCCGCCGATGATTACGGGAGTGGAACGGAGATCGTCGGGAACTACCCAGTCAAATGTAAGGTTCGTAAATGGTGTCTGTCCCCAGCGGCTCGCTATGTTAAGCCCGAAAACAAACTGCTGGATGTTCTGCCTGATTTCCCTGTAATTGAGCTGGTCTTCCTTTACGAACGGGGCAAGTAATGTGTCAAATGAACTGAAAGCCTGCGCCCCTGCCCATTCAGTCTGAAGTGTTGAAAGAAAATTTACTATCTGTCCCAGAGCGGTGTCAAAATGTTTTGCGGGGCCCGCGCTCGCCCTGCCTTCACGTCCTCTGAAGCCTTCCATAAGAAGTTGCCTGAGGCTCCATCCCGCGCAATAACCGACAATGCCGCATGAAAGGTCATGCATATGAAAATCGCCGTCATTGTGTGCTTCGGCTATTTCCTGAGGATAAATATTTGAAAGTGTATAGCGTGCCACTACGGTGCCGCTGACGTGATTAAGCAGACTGGCATAAGAATAGCCGGCGTTGGAATTTTCATTTACGCGCCAGTCTTCTCTGTCGATGTAGGAGGAGACAAGCTCCTGCACATCCATCATTATCTGTTTGCCTTCGCGGATTTTATCATGCTGCGCGCGGTAGAGGATAAAAAGCTTTGCCGCCTTTGAAAGGCCTCTTCTCATGAAAGACTGTTCAACCAGGTCCTGAAGCAGTTCAATCCCGGGAACATCATTCTCTAAACTCAGCGCGTCAAGGGAAGTTAGGACATCCCTGCATATGGTTTTCGCGAGTTTGTCATTAGACGTACCGGCAGCTTTTAATGCTTTGCTTGCGGCCAGTGTTATTCTTTCCGGCTCAAAGGGGACGATACGACCGTCTCTCTTTTTTACAAACTTGCAAGGCAGACGCGTTGACATAATTTTTCAATTCCCCATTTGTAAAAAGGTTAAATAATTCAAACAAAAATCAAGGTTCAGACGGTATGGGTGGAATACCTTTTTCTCCCTTGAAGATTTCTACCATAATACATCATATTGTATATAGCAAATAAAAAAATAACAATATGTTGTGTTTTTTTTGCAGAAAATTATAATTAACGAAAAGCAAAGAACTTACGAAAATGGAAAAAATAGGAAAAAGATAATATTTCATATTTTGCATGCGCGGAATAAACTGCTTGAAAAATAAGCTTTTGACAGTAGATTAAAGTAAATGGTTTTTCCCGGAAGGACAAGTTCAACAAAAACGGGGGATTTTCCGCCTTAAAACATTGGAAAAATTTATGGAACGCAACAAGCGAATACTTATAGTCGATGATCAGCAGGACCTGCGTGAACAGCTCGCCAAACTTCTGCGGCGCTCAGGGAAGAAAAATGAGACTACTTCTTTTGTCCAGCAAATGAGGGACAGACTTTCGGGCTCAAAAAAAGAAGAATCCAAGGGAGATGATTTAGGCGATACATACACTGTGAACACAGCGGCGCAGGGTGAAGACGCTTTCGAAATGGTTAAAAAAGCCAATCAGGAAAATGAGCCTTACGCGGTACTTTTTACGGACATGAGAATGCCTCCCGGATGGGATGGGCTCGAAACAGCCAAGAAAATAAGAGAAATAGATAAGAATATCGAAATAGTTATAATGACGGCTTACGCCGACCACGACCAGACTACTATCGCCGAAAGCATCGGTACGCCCGAAAAGCTACTCTACATAAAGAAACCTTTTCAGTCAGAGGAAATTTATCAGCTCGCGCTTTCCCTTACCTCAAAATGGAATTTTGAGGAAACAGAGCGCATGCGCAAGGAATGGCTTGAAATCCTCATCAGAAGCATGAGCAAGGTCAAAACCGTTACCAGCGGCAAAGTAGGCGACCTTTATTCGACTATCCTCAAATCCGTACTCAATTTCACCAGCGCTACAAAAGGTTTCATTACGGTTTGGGATGAGTCAGGAAGCAGATGGAAAGTAGAAAATTTCATAGGAGTGGATGAAGCTGAAGTCAAAAAATGCATAGAGGAAAATTCAAAGCGCTTCTATGAAAGCAGAACGACTCAGAATTTCGACGGCAAATATCTTCTGCCTCTCAAGAGGGAAGGCTACTCCGCCGTTGTCGTCATATACGATGTGGTAACTCAGAGCGATCCCGAATGGTATAAGCTTTTAAGTTTGCTTATAATGACTGCCGGCGAAGTGCTCAGTAATTCCACGCTCTCTGAAATTCACCTCAAAAAACAGCAGATATCCGCTCTGGGTATCGCGGTGAACAAAATTTCCACAGAGACTGAAAAGCATCTCTCAAAGCTTCTCGAAACAGCATCCCAGCTCAAAAATAAAATCGGAACCGGCGAAAATCTGTCTCTGGTCGAGAGCGTAATTGAAAATGGGAGCAAACTGCGGAAGCAAATGGCTGATATACTCGTATTCGGCAAGGACATTTCCATCGCGGAATTTTCAGACACAGACATAGTAAAAACAATCAGGGAAACTTGTGTTTCCGTAGTAGAAAAACATGGCAAATCAGCAGGTGTCAAATTTGATATCAGCGGTCTTGCTGAAGCCAAAATCAATGCTTCCGCTGGATTTCTCGGCGTTGCGTTTTCCAACTTGTGCCTGAACTCTATAGAAGCGGCCCGGAACGCGAATAAAAGCAGTCTTAATATAAAAGTAAACGTCAAGGACGATGAAAACGACAAAATCCTGATTATCTTTGAGGACGACGGGCCGGGCATTCCGGCGGTGGTTAAAAACAGCATTTTCGAGCCGTTTGTAACATCCAAGGACCTTGGTTTCGGACTGGGCCTTACCATTGCCAGGCAGATTATAGAAAGTCACAAGGGAAATATTTATTGTGATACCGCTTTTACAGGCGGTTCGTCTTTCGTAATCAAGCTCCCGAAACCGCAGGCATAAATTGACTTTCTGAGTTTTTCGCGCGGCAGTCCTATGACATTGTCTTCCGGTCCCCGGATATTTTTTACGAGCAGACTTCCGAATTCCTGTATGGCGTAGGCCCCGGCCTTGTCCAGCGTATGGACTGAGCTTATATATTTTTCGGCAGTGTCCCGCTCAAACGCATTGAACTCCACAACTGTTGTTTCACAGAATACGGCTTCCACTCTGAGCAAAACATTTTTAAGGCATACTGCCGTCGTAACATTATGTTTTTTCCCGGAGAGCGTCATAAGCATTTCGCAGGCTTCAAGCATATCGCGCGGCTTGCCCATTATTCTGTTCTCAAATTCAATTACCGTATCCGCTCCCAATACCAGCGCGTCAGGGTGCTTTGAGGCCACCGTTTCCGCTTTCAGTATGGCGTTCAGAAAAGGGACATGCAGAGAATATGAGCCGTTTCCGTCAAGTTCGGGGACAGAGGAAGGCAGGGTTTCAAAATCTATTCCGATTGAACTGAGAAGTTCTTTGCGGCGTGGTGATTCGGATGCCAGAATGAAGCGCATTTTCAGAAGCGGGCATTCTTGTTGACAGTTACTCTCTTAATCTTGATATTGACTTCCCTTATGTTGTCAATGCCGAAAGTATCCTTGAGTTTTGAAAGTATTATGGACTGGAGCTCGGAAGCTATCGAGGGAAGCTCTCCGCCTTCCATGTCAAAATTTACATGCAGTTCCAGATCATTGTATTTCTTTCTGTCAAACAGGATTACCTTGCTTATTTCTATGAACTTGAAATCGCTTTCTAAAGACCTTACAAGGTCGGTTATGGCGTTTGCCGATATGAAGAGCGAGCCGGACGCGCCTGGTATGAATACTCCCTTTGAACGCCTGGGATAAAAAAACATGAAAAAGAGAATTATTTTGACAATCATCACAGCGCATATTACGGCGATGGCCACAAAAACGCCTGAAACATAGCCGAGTTGAAAATCGAAAAGTTCAGGATCGTTCATGCATATCAGATTATTGAGGTTGAAAATATCATTCATAATGTATTTTCCTCTTTCAGTTTTTTATTTCTTCTTCTTTTTCTTCGTCCTTTTCGCTGTCTTCCTCGTCAAGCTCCTGCACTATGATATTTACCTGGGAGACGCGCATTCCGGTGATTTTTTCGACTTCCTCTAGGTCAAAATCAATGTGGCTTACGGCGAGCGTTGGGACATGAACACCGTAAGCCACATTGATTTTGACCTCAATTTTCACATCGTCATCTGCAAGATTTATGGAAATTGCCCTGTCATGGATTTTGCGGCTGCCTACAATTTCGGCTATGTTGTCGAGAAGCGGGCTTCCGGCCAGCCTCAGAACGCCTTTTATCGAACAGGTTACTTTTCTTACAATTGAGGCTATTACGTTCTCATGTATTTTCACCAGCCCCATTTCATTGGTTTTTTCCGAAACGCTTCTTGCGTTATCAGCTGTATCGGCTTTTTTAGTTCTGTTGATTTTATCTTTCATTATACAGCCTCCGTTTAAGTATATTTTTCCTTTGTTTTCTCAAAATGGCCCTGCTTCATGATTCTCTCGATGAATCCGGTATCATATTTGCCCGCGACGAATTCTTCGGAATCAAGTATGAATTGGGAAAACGGTATTGATGTTTTGATTCCTTCTATCATGAATTCATCAAGCGCGCGCCTGCACCTGGCTATGGCTGTTTCCCTGTTATGTGCTTTCACTATGAGCTTGCATATCATGCTGTCGTAATTCGGTGGAATTACATAGCCGCTGTAAACATGCGAATCGATTCTTATTCCTATGCCTCCGGCGGCGGAAAAGAGATCGACTTTGCCGGGACACGGGGAGAAGTTTCTGAAAGGATCTTCCGCGTTTATGCGGCATTCTATGGCATGCCCTTCAAATTGAATGTTTTTCTGGCTGAAAGACAGCTTATGCCCGGCGGCGATTTTTATCTGTTCCTTGACTATGTCTATTCCGGTGATGGCTTCAGTTACAGGATGTTCCACCTGTATTCTTGTGTTCATCTCCATGAAATAGAACTCTTCTTTTTTACCGAGCAGGAATTCTATAGTGCCCGCGTTTGTGTAATTCACAGCTTTGGCGGCCCTTATTGCGGCGGCGCCCATCTTCTTGCGCAATTGCGGGCTCAACGCCGGAGAAGGGGCTTCTTCTATGAGCTTCTGATGTCTGCGCTGTATGCTGCAATCCCTTTCGCCGAGATGTACTATGTTTCCGTAGGAGTCCGCCAGTATCTGAAACTCTATATGCCTGGGGTTTTCAATGTATTTTTCAATATACACGTCTCCGTTGCCGAAAGCTTTTTCAGCTTCGCTTTTCGCGGCGTAGAATCCCTGAAGGAGGCTGGCATCGTTATGTGCTATTCTCATGCCTCTGCCTCCACCGCCGGCCGAGGCCTTGATTATTACCGGAAAGCGGAGTTTGTGGGCCGTTTTCAGGGCTTCTTCCTCGTTGCTTATGAGGCCGTCGCTTCCCGGAGTTACGGGAACGCCCGCCTTTATCATTGTTTTTCTGGCTATATTTTTATCTCCCATGGCTTTCATCTGTTCGGGAGTGGGGCCTATGAAAGTGATGTTGCAGCTTTTGCAAACTTCGGCAAAATGGGCGTTTTCAGCGAGAAATCCGTATCCCGGGTGTATGGCGTCCACATCGCATATTTCAGCGACGCTGATTATTCTTTCAATCAGAAGGTAGCTCATATTCGGAGGCGGAGGCCCTATGCAGAGCGCCTGATCGGCCAGTTTCACGGGCAGGCTGTTTTCATCAGCCGTTGAATAAACCACTACAGTTTTTATGCCGAGTTCCCTGCACGCTCTGATGATGCGCAGGGCTATTTCACCGCGGTTTGCTATAAGTATTTTATTAAACATCTATTTCAAGGACCTTTTTGCTTTATTCAAGTACAAAGAGCGGCTGACCGAACTCGACGGGAATTCCGTTTTCAATAAGTATTTCCTTTATGACCCCGCCTTTTTCGGCTTTTATTTCGTTCATTACCTTCATTGCTTCCACTATGCATACGACAGAATCGGCATTTACTTTGTCACCTACTTTGACGAACGGTACGGCTTCCGGAGAAGGTGCCCTGTAGAAAGTCCCGACTATGGGGGAATCTATCGTATTAAGCTTTTTTGCGGGTTCCGAGGAGCCAGGGGCCTTTTGCGCGTCTGGGCTTGCCGCCGGTGCCGTTGCCGGCGCTGCTGCCGGCACGGTATGATGAATTATCTGCGGCTGCGGCATTGAGGCGTGCCCGTATGAGGGGCCCCTGCGAATGCAGAGATGCATTTCCTCAGCCTCTATTTTGAACTCGCTTAAATCATTTTCAGCCATAAGCTTGACAATAGTCTTAATTTCTTCAATTTTCATGTTTTTAAAAATCCTGTTTAGTTTTGCTTTTTCATGTTTTGGAGATAATTGGCCATGGCCCTGAGGGCCCATTCATAGCCGTCAATCCCCAATCCTGAAATCTGTCCCAGGCAAACAGCCGCCGTCATTGAGCTGCGCCTGAACTCCTCCCTCGCGTGAATGTTGCTGATATGCACTTCCAGCGCGGGAATTTTTACCGCTTCAATGGCATCTCTTATCGCTATACTTGTATGTGTATAGGCCGCGGGATTTATTATTATCCCGTCGAGTTTATCTTTAAATGCCGAAGCTATTTTATCAACAATTCCTCCTTCATTGTTGCTCTGAAAAAAAGAAACATCCACTCCGATGGATGAGGCGACAGTTTTGAGGCGATTATTCAAATCGTCCAATGTCGTTTTTCCATAAATGCCCGGTTCTCTTTGTCCGAGCAGTTGTAAATTAGGACCGTTGATAACAATAATTTTCATAATCCGTTACTATACAGTCGAAATGATGGTTTGCCATTATTGAAAGGTTTTATTTTTTCGCTTTTTCGGGGTCAAGCGTAAGCTCGCTTAAGCTTATATTCTGAGGCGGAACAAACTTTTCAAGTTCCTCGCCGGAAAACTGGACAGCCGGAACTTCTTTATTATCTTTGGGCTTTGCTTCTTTGGTGACATTTTTCGGCGCAGCTGTATTTTTTGCTTTTTCCTTTGCCGCGGCAACTGTTGTTTCCCTGGCTTTTTCTTCAGCCTCTTTAACTGCTTTTATCGATATGACCGGCTTGGACGCTTTTGATTTTTCAGTTTTTACCGCAACTGTTTTTCCTGATGAACGGAACTTTTTAATAAAACCGCTTTTATAGACTATGAGACCAAGAATCCCTATCCATACAATTACCAGCGCTATGATGAAAAACGACTTCATTATGAGTCTTTTGCTCTTGACTTCTTCCTGTATGTTTACATGTTTTTCGCTTTCAAGGTGCTTCAATATATCTTCCGTAACCGGCTTTTCTCCGCTCTTTTTCAGGTTTGACAATACCAGAGCGGTGTCTTCAGGGCTTATGTTGTAAAGGGAACAGAGAGTTTTGATGTAGGCGGTAACATATACGACCGGAGGCAGTTTAGGAAAGTCGTCATGTTCAATGGAATCAAGATAGCTTAACCTGATTTTGGTTATCTGTTCTACCTGGTTTATGCTCAAACCGCTGTGCACTCGGGCTTCCTGAAGTATTTCCCCGGGGGACGCGTTTTTATTTTTAACTGAAAAAACTTCTTTTACGGCAGGCCTCTGTACGATAGGGACTCTAGTTCCTGGCGTTTTATCCTTTACAGGCGTGGCGCTCAATGTTTTAGGCCCCTCGGTTTTTTCTTCCGGCACGGTCTCTTGCGCCTTCGGTTCTTCTGTATTTTCAAGTCCGGATATATTTTCTTCTTTCAGCTTTGTTTCTTCAGATACGGGCGACTGTGCCTTTACTTCATCTGTATTTTCAAGTCCGGGTATATCTTCCCCTGCCGGTCTTATTTCGTTATCAGTCATAGTATCTTCCGTATTTTTGTCGTTTATGTTTTCAGTTTCCGAATAACTTATCTCAAACTTTATATCATCTTCGGGAAAATACTCGTCTTTTTCAATTTTTTCCCTGACTTTAACGTCCTGGGCCGTTCCGTCATTTTCTTCTGAAAATTCTACTATTATATCACTATCCGGCGCTTTTTCCAGAATATCTTCTACGGAACTTTCCTTTTCAATTTCCGGGTCGGCTTCCGCTTTCTGTTTTTCCCCGCTTTTTGCTGGTCCTGCCTCTTTTTTATCAAGGTCTAAACTGCTGAAAAGGTCGGGTATTATATCTTTTTCCGTCTTTTTTTTCTTTCGTCCCTGCGGTTCTTCAGTCTCAAAAAAATCAAAAGGGAGAAACCCTTCCTCCATTTTTTTCCCTGTATCGTTTTTCTTTTGATTTTTATCCGTCATACTCACAATCATCAAATTGAGCTGTTGTCATTGAATGAAGCACGCTACCCTCCAATTAACTGTTCTCTATCTCATCAAATACAAGAATGTCTCTTTTCGAGCCGCCCGGAAGAGGTGCGCTGACTATGCCTCTCTTTTCAAAAATATCCATTATTTCAGCGGCCTTGTTGTAACCTATTCCCATACGGCGCTGAATGTAGCTGGTGCTGATTTTTCTTTCGGTAAAAAGTATTTCCAGTGATTTTCTTACATTTTCGTCATCACCCGGCTGTGAATACTTGGCAAGCATGGATTTGACCAGCGGATCGGTGGCGCTGATTGTTTCCTCTCCGTCATCTGCTTCCTGAACGTTATCATCATCATCGTCTTCTCCGGGATTTTCCGCGATGACCTTGTTGTCGAACTGCTGTTCGGCCTGCGCCCCTACGAAATCAACGACTTTCTGTATGTCCGGGTCGGAAACCATCGCGCCCTGTATTCGTTCAATATTTGCGCTGCCGGGCGGGACAAAGAGCATATCACCGCGTCCGAGCAGGGTTTCTGCACCGTTCTGGTCCAGTATTACGCGGCTGTCAACGCCGGAACCCACTTTGAAAGCTATTCTTGTGGGAAGGTTTGCCTTGATTACGCCGGTTATGATGTTGGTTGAGGGGCGCTGTGTGGCTATCACTATATGTATTCCCGAAGCGCGTCCTTTCTGTGCTATCCTGGCTATGGCGGTTTCAACGTCCGATTTGGAATCCGTCATCATGACGTCAGCCAACTCATCGACTATTATCACAATAATGGGCAGTTTTTTAGGTATTTCATTTCCCGCGCTGTCAAAAACAGGCTCAGCCGGTATCGGCCTGGAATTGAAACCGGCAAGGTTTTTGGATTTTACCTTTGCCATCATGCGGTAACGTTTTTCCATTTCGCTGACGGCCCAGCGCAACGCGAGCGTGAGTTTCTGGGGATCATTGACCACGGGCGTTATGAGATGAGGCAGAGGAGAGTAAACCTCCAGTTCCACAACTTTGGGGTCGGCCAGTATCAGCCTCAAATCCGATGGCGAATATTTAAAGAGCAGGCTCATAATGAGGGTGTTCATGCAAACGCTCTTTCCGCTTCCGGTCGCTCCGGCGATAAGCAGGTGCGGCGCTTTTGCCAGGTCGAGTATAACGGGTTCTCCGGCAACATTTTTTCCCAGTACTATCGGTATTTCAACCGGGGAGTTTCTCCACTCATCAGCTTCCATTATAGTGCGCATGTAAACGGCGGAAGCCTTGCTGTTTGGCGCTTCGACGCCGACGGCGTTCTTTCCGGGTATCGGAGCGAGTATTCTTATACTTTCAGCCTCAAGGTTCATGGCTATGTTGCCGCTGATATTCGTAACCTTGTTTATGTTCACGCCCGGTGAAAGCGTAATCTCAAAACGCGTTACTCTGGGCCCCGGCACTATCCCTGTCACCTGACCGTCTATATTGAAGCTTTCGAGGGTCTGTTGCAATACGGCTTTTGTGCGGTCTATGATATCGGCTTTTTCACCTTCGCGGCATTCCTTTACCTTTTCAAGAAGCGATACTGGCGGAAGAACATAATTCGGGTCAAAAGCAGCGACTGTCTTTTGTCTGGATGGCGGCGGAGCAAATTCCTTTTCCGGAACTTCCTGTTTTTTGAGAGAGGCCAATGATACCGGTTCCACAACGGGCCCTTCTTCAGGCTCGGCTTTTTCAGCCTCTTCTATTGTTTCAGGGATTTTCGGATTTTCCATTCCTTTTTTAAGTTCTATCCTTCCCATCATTCCTATATCAGGGCTCCCGGTATCCTCAATGGTTTTTTCCTCTTCCTCTTGATATCTGGTTTTTAGCGGTTTTCCAATGTCCCTGTTCTTCGTGAGAAGGTGAACGCAAATTACCTTCCAATCCGCGAGCCACACAAAAAAAGCTCCGGTAAGAAGAAAAACGAGCGCGGTTATGAGGCTTCCAATAGTTCCTATATAACGCCTGATTATCCCCGCGTCTATGTCGTGTGATTCCGGCGCCGCCAGCTGCTGTCCTATCACTCCGCCTGACAATGCGGAATCCGGTACTGTCGAATGTCCTATCCCCAATATCTCTGTCCTGAAACGGAATTCCGAAGGCCACATAGCGAAAAGAATAGTTATCCCCAGCACCATCGCCGTCAGGGCCCCGATATATCCCCTCCGCTCCGTTGGAAACGGCAGAAACGGCCTTATTACGCAGACTATGAAAAGTATGATAACAGGATAAATCGCTATTCCGAAAAGATAAAAAAGTATCCGCGATGTATGTGCCCCGACCGGGCCTATCCAATTCTGAAGACTGGCGTCGCTTCCCCCTTCGAGTACCGCTAAATCCTGCGCCGAATGTGAAAATACCGCCAGTATCAGCAGCAGTATCACCACTATGTAAAAAACATATTTGAATCTGAATCCGTTCTTATGTATGCCGTTCTCTGTTTTTTCTGCCATTGCAAAATACCCTCAAATAAACCGAATGTAGTGCTTCAAATCCTTACAGAATACTATATATAGCATATTTCGTCAAATAAAAAAGCCAGTGGATATCTATTTAAATCAGAAATTCAGCCGTTCCATTCCTGAAATAAGCTGTCTTAAAGGACTGGAAAAGAATATTTATACAACCTATAGTAGGGTAAAAGCAGTGGAGAAACTAAATAATGTGTTCTATGGGAAAAAATAAAATGTCTGTTTTAAGAGAAATACTTGAAAACCGTATAATGGTGCTTGACGGCGCTATGGGCACAATGATTCAACGGCACAAACCGGAAGAAAAAGACTTTCGCGGCGTAAGGTTTGAAAAACACCCGTGCCCCCTCAAAGGCAATAATGACCTGCTCTGCCTCAGCAGACCAGATATAATCTACGGCATACACAAGGCTTACCTCGAAGCCGGGGCTGACATTATTGAAACAAATACTTTTAACTCTAATTCAGTCTCCCAGGCCGATTATCAGCTCGAAAGCATCGTATATGAGCTGAACCGCGCCGGCGCAGAACTCGCTAAAAAAGCCGCCCTTGAGCTTTCGACTCCAGATAAACCCCGGTTTGTCGCGGGTTCCATAGGACCTACAAACAGAACATTATCCATATCGCCGGATGTAAACGACCCGTCATTCAGAAATATCGATTTTGATTCCCTTGTCAAGTCTTATTCCGAATCTGTCCGAGGGCTTATAGACGGAGGGGCCGACCTGATAATCATAGAAACAGTCTTCGACGCACTCAACTGCAAAGCCGCCATTTTAGCCGTCGAGGAATACATGAAAGAACACGGCGTACAAATTCCCGTGATGATTTCAGGCACGATTACCGATGCCAGCGGACGCACATTGACAGGCCAGACCGCCGAGGCTTTCCTTGTATCCGTTTCACATGCTTCAACTCTGCTCAGCGTAGGTTTCAACTGTGCTCTCGGCGCTGAAAATATGAGGCCGTTTATACAGGAATACGCCGTCAAAGCCACATGCTTCACCAGCGCTCACCCGAATGCCGGGCTTCCCAATGAGTTTGGAGGTTACGACCAGTCCGGCCCCCAGATGGCAGCCATCGTAAAAGAATTCTGCGAAAAAGGCTTTCTGAACATCATCGGCGGCTGTTGTGGAACTACTCCCGACCATATCAAGGCCATTGCCGAAGCGGTGAAAGGTATCAAGCCCCGCAAAATACCCTCAATAAAACCTTACTGCCGTCTCAGCGGACTGGAAGCACTCACAATTTCGCCGGAATGCAATTTCGTCAATGTCGGGGAAAGAACAAATGTAGCCGGTTCCGCTAAATTCGCCCGGCTTATCAGAGAAAACAAATACGAAGAAGCCCTGAGCATCGCCCGTCAGCAGGTCGAAAACGGCGCGCAGATAATCGATATCAATATGGACGATGCCATGCTTGACGCCGTTCATGCCATGAAAAAATTCCTCAACATGCTTTCCGGCGAACCCGAAATATCCAAAGTCCCAATCATGATAGATTCTTCCAAATGGGAAGTGATTGAAGCCGGTTTAAAATGCATTCAGGGCAAAGGCATAGTAAACTCCATAAGCCTGAAGGAAGGCGAAGAAGCCTTTATACAGAAAGCCTCTCTCATCAGGCGTTACGGGGCTGCCGTCCTTGTAATGGCCTTCGACGAAAAAGGCCAGGCGGATACTTTGCAGAGGCGCAAAGAGGTCTGCGAAAAGTCTTACAGAATCCTTGTTGAAAAAGTCGGCTTCCCTCCTCAGGACATAATACTTGACCCGAACGTCTTTGCCATAGGCACGGGCATTAAAGAACACAACAATTACGCCTGCGATTATATCGCCGCCGTGGATTTTATCAAAAAGAATCTGCCTCATGCCCTCGTCAGCGGCGGTGTCAGCAACGTTTCTTTCTCCTTCCGCGGCAATGACCCGATACGCGAGGCCATACATTCGGTTTTCCTCTATCACGCTATAAAAGCCGGCATGGACATGGGCATAGTCAACGCTGGGCAACTCGCTGTTTACGAGGAGATCCCGAAGAGCGTTCTCGAAACCGTCGAAGATGTCGTCCTCAACCGCAGGGAAGACTCCACTGACCGTCTCCTCGAAATCGCCGAATCCCTCAAGGATTCAAAAAAGGATAAAAAAGCTGAACTTGAATGGAGACAGGAACCCGTTGAAAAACGCATCTCTCACTCCCTTGTAAAAGGAATTACGGAATTTCTTGAACTGGACATAGAGGAAGCCAGACAAAAAAGTTCCCGCCCCATTGAAGTGATTGAAGGCCCTCTGATGAATGGCATGAATACAGTTGGAGACCTTTTCGGCTCCGGCAAAATGTTTCTCCCGCAGGTGGTGAAAAGTGCCCGTGTCATGAAACAGGCCGTTTCATTTCTTCTTCCCTACATTGAAAAAGAAAAAGGCGGACTTCAGAGAAGTTCCTCCGGAAAAATACTCCTTGCCACAGTCAAAGGCGATGTTCATGACATCGGCAAAAATATTGTCGGCGTAGTTCTCCAATGCAATAATTTTGAGATAATTGATATAGGCGTAATGGTGCCATGCTCGAAAATCATAGAAACCGCCATAAAGGAAAAAGTTGATATAATCGGTCTCAGCGGCCTTATCACTCCTTCCCTTGATGAAATGGTTACTGTTGCCGCCGAAATGGAACGGGCCGGATTGAAAATCCCTCTAATGGTAGGAGGCGCGACGACTTCACCGGCCCATACCGCAGTCAAGATAGAGCCTTCCTATAGCGGCCCTGTCGTTCATGTCGGCGACGCGTCGAAAAGTGTTTCCGTGGCAAGCTCTCTTCTTAATGAGAAGCAGTCCGGGAATTTTACTTCCGATATCAGAAAAAAATATGATGAAATACGCAGGAAGCGTTCTGAAAACGCCCTGGAAATGATAACATTGGAAGAGGCAAGAAAAAATTCATTCAGACCAGACTGGAAAAAATATTTCCCTCCTGTCCCTGTTTTCACCGGTGTCAAGGCGCTGAAAGATTATCCGCTTGAAAAAATAATCCCTTACATCGACTGGACTTTCTTTTTCAACGCCTGGGATTTGAAAGGCCGTTACCCGGAAATACTGAAAGACAAAGAAAAAGGAGAGGAAGCCGCTAAACTTTATGATGACGCTCAGAAACTCCTTTCACGCATAGTTAAGGAAAAGCTGATACGCGCCGATGCCGTTTTCGGTATTTTCCCGGCCAATTCAGATAAAGACGACATAAAAGTCTTTGAATGTGAAAATAAAATAAAAATGCTTCATACACTCCGTCAGCAGATGAAAAAATCTGATAATCTGCCGAACCTTGCGCTTTCCGATTTCGTAGCTCCTGAAGGAGTGAAAGATTACATAGGTGCTTTTTCTGTTACGGCCGGACACGGAGTTAAGGAACTTGTTTCCGAATTTGAAAAGAAAAACGATGACTTTAACGCGATTATGGCGAAAGTGCTTGCGGACAGACTTGCCGAAGCCTTTGCCGAACATCTCCATGAACTGGTGCGTAAGGAATTCTGGGGATACGCGAAGGATGAAAAACTTGAAATACAGGAACTTTTACGCGAAAAGTATCGCGGCATACGTCCTGCTGCGGGTTATCCGGCATGTCCTGATCATTCCGAAAAAACAATTCTTTTCGAGCTGCTTGATGTGAATAAAAATATTTCAGTGGAACTGACGGAATCCTGTATGATGACGCCTGCCGCTTCCGTCTGCGGTCTTTACTTTGCACACCCCGAGGCCAAATATTTCCAAATAGGTAAAATCGGCCGAGACCAGCTTGAAGATTTCGCGAAGCGTAAGGATATGGACATAAAAACCGCCGAAAAATGGCTTTCCCAGAACTTACTTGAGAAGTAAGCAACCGCGAAAAAATTGTGTTTTTTCCGTACTGCGCCTCAGTTTTACTTGGCGCAGAAGGATATTTTCCTGTATTTTAGATTTGCTTTTTCAAAAAAAGCCTGCATTTTATGAAGTTTCATTTTTTCATGCGCCCATAGCTCAGTTGGTAGAGCAAATGACTCTTAATCATTGGGTCGGAGGTTCAAGTCCTCCTGGGCGCACCACTTCCCTCCCATGACAGCACTTGACAAATCGTGACTATTCGCCTCTGTATCAATCATTTCCGCTTTTTTGCCGCCATCATGTGATTTGACGGCATTTGACAGAAAAAGACCGTTTTTGACTATAAAAGATGCACCTTTTTTGTGTGCCTGAAATGAGGATAGCATATTCACCGCTTCACGCAAATTGAAAAGGCTTGTATCAGTATAAATTTTATCCGCAGGAATTCCGGCCTGTATCCAGTATTTCCGCATCTGGCTGAATTTAGGCAGCCATGAAAAATCATAGTTAAAAAATAGGAAAACTTTAGTTTATTTTTGCAAAGATTGAATTTTTTGTTAATGTCGCAAAAGTTGTTCTGATACTTTATAATTTCCAATGCCGAATATGACATTGCCGTCGATTCTCATTTTAGTTTTCCAGTAATTCTCCCATTCTTTTTCAT
>Ga0209417_1003424_pt1 | contig 21299 bp, 34 predicted proteins | sample RifGroF2_FD_184002 | JGI IMG/M metagenome (GOLD analysis project Ga0209417, IMG submission 184002) | Groundwater microbial communities from Rifle, Colorado, USA - Groundwater F2 (SPAdes) (version 2) | ecosystem: Environmental > Aquatic > Deep subsurface > Groundwater | place: Rifle, Colorado... | reverse complement strand
CGGCCCTTGGATTGGCGCTGCCGGGCTTCTGTGAGCGCCCGGTTGATTGCGGCTATCTCGGCCTGGAGATTGGAGATGCTGGTGGACAGAACCCGCAGCCGGATCGTATCGACGGCATTGTCGCTATCCAGAAGCACGGGCCCAATCTGATACGCCATGACGTCGATGTCTGATCCATCATTAAGATCAACCGTCGTGCCGCCATAGATGATCTGTAGCGTGTGTGTCATCGTCTAGTCCGGTCCCGGATGTAGGCGAGCAGATTGTCTAGATCGGAACGCTCGTTGACGGTACCGATGGTCACATTGATGCCGCCGATTGATTGGCCCCTTGGAGTCACTGTGACTCGCTCACCGGGCGTGGCTCTGAATTGCACGAGTTGATTGTCGCCACCGCCGGAGCCGCCAACCGTGAATTGGCCCCCGTAAGCATAGCCATAATCATATGGATTGCTCCGTCCTTCACTATCTACTCCATCGGGATGTTGCTCGCGCCAGGCCCGATGGTGATAACCCTCGCCGCCGCCTCCACCGCCAGGGACGCTAGGTGCACCCCCGCCGCCCTCTTCGGTGGGCCGCCGACCGGCTGCGCCCGCGAACTCCTGTTCCATTTTCAAGGTAAATTCGGCAGTGATCTTCTTGCCATTGAGTTCATCCAACGCCCTAATGGTTGCCTGTAATCTCTCTTCGTATGCTCCTGCCTGCTCTGCTAGATCAACCAGGCGCTGCGCCGTCGCCGTATCTCCCGCCATGAGTGCTTCAGCAGCGCGCTGCAAAAGCTGGGCTTTACCCAGGCCGTCTAGCGACCCCGCAAGATCATCGGCCGCATCCCTGATGCTGTATATCTGATCGCGAGTTGCGACATGTTGATCCGACTGCGCCTGCATTGCTTCGCCCCAGGCGAGGAACTTGTCGATATCCATTTGTGTTCCATCGGCAAGCTCAATTGTGGAGCTGAACAACTTCCGGTGTGCGTCATAGGTTGATGCCAAAAAATCGGCATAGCTCGTTTTCGAGAATTCGTTGAGTTGCCCGACGAGTGTGCCCAGAAGATTCGATTGTTCACTCAGCGCCGCGGTCGCCAGGCCGGCGTTGACATAGGCGCCGCGCAAGCTGTCTGAGACATCGTCCATCTTTTTACGGTAGCTCTCGGCAGCCCGTATGGCCTCTCCGGACATGACCAGGCCGGCTTTCTTGGCGCTTTCGGCCGTCTTGTCGAAGGCCTCAGGCCCAGCCTCGAGGAGTTTCTGCATTTCTAGACCCGATCGCGTGCCGAATTTCTCCATCGCAAAACGAGTCCGGTCAATCGGATCTTTGATGGCTAGGTATTCCTTCGAGAGCGCTTTCAAGCCATCGATCGTCGGATTGACGCCCTGATTGATCGCGGTCCGCAGTCCAGTCTTGAGATCCTCTGTGCTGATCAGAAAATCATCGGCCGTCTCGATTAGGGTGGAAGCTTCCTCGCTGCTGAGCCCCAGTGCCCGGGATAGGTCAATTGTCGCCCGGGCCTGTTCGATCATCGCGTCCGTTGCCTTCTTGGCGGCCGTCACGATGCCGGCGAATACTGCCGCCCCGACCGCGGCGATCTTCGCTAGCTCTTTGCCTATATTGCTGGCGGCCTTCGTGACGTCTTTGAACTTGCCCGAGGCGTTGTCCTTGACGGTGAGCAGGACTTCTACTATGTTCGTCACATCATCTCCATGTAACGCAAAGCGACCGCGTCAGCGGCCGTCCGGCCAGCGGGAGGACCGCCGACCCCAATGGGACAATTTCTGTCCTAAACTTCTGCTGCAGTGCCCCAAGCCGGAGCCGTGCTACCCGGAAACATGATGAACTCCGCGCTGTAACGGAACGTGCTCAGGTCCACCGTGTATTTCCGGCACAGGAAGCCATTGGCTGCGCTGGACGTGATCCCGAACTGCGGCTCGCCCGATTCCCAGGCATGGCGCACGCCACACTGGATATCCAGAGTCAGCGGCGTGCTTAAGCCGTTGATCCCATTCAGGATCGTGTGGCTGCCCGAGAGCGTGCCCACGGTCTGAGCGGCCGTCGTATCGAAAGGCCCCTCAATGGCAATCACACATTCCGGCACTTCCGGCAGCGCGCCCTTGATGGCATCCTGCCAGGCCGACATATCTGTCTCGGGATAATCCAGCCCTACGCCATTGACGGACGATACCGGGATAGACCGGATCGTGCCGCCACTGTCATCCACGATGAAGTCCACCCACTTTGAGACGGTTCTACCTGTATTCGCGGTCATTGTTGCAACTCCTTCTTGTGATAGATGCTTACGAAAGTTCCCGACACCAGGAAAGGACTATGCCATAAATCATCTCCCGCGGATAAACGATAGCGTTAGATCGACATCTGATGCCGTTCCTAGCGCCACTTGCCAACGGACATATTGCCTCACGGTAGCTGTCTTGCCAATGGCCACAATGCCGGACGGCTTCGTTGAAACATCAATGCTTCCAGTTGTGCAGCCCGAAAGGGCGAGAAAGCTGGAATTGTCCGCCGAATCATCGACCGAAATCGTCGCAGTATCGCCGGCTATACCGGAGTAGCCCCAGACATGATAGACCATATAACCGCCCTTCGTCGTCTGGCCGCCAGTTCCGCTGGCAATGCCCGTGCCGCCAGCATTCAGGGTACAGCCATCATCGTGGACCAATAGGGAGCCCCATGGTTGATCGTAGGCGATCAGGCCGCCCGCATCCCACCCACCGAATTTGAGCGGCGCGGACAATATGCCATCGTTGCCACTTTGCCGATACTGAAGAAGGTTGAACCGACCACAGAATGCCGGAATACCCACGGCGCCCTCATCAGGATAGGCCACTTGATTGGGGATGGTTGCCCGCATTCCAGCAATCGCTGTGATGATATAGCCGGAACCAGCCCCCGCAGCCAGCGCGACATGCAATCCGCTCGTGGCAGTATTATCGAAGATACCCCTGACCTCTCCCAGGCTGACCGTTACCTCATTCGGCAGTCCGCCCTGGACAGCATCGTCCAAAGCCATCAGCCCCGGCGTGTCATATTCCCACATCGCCGCTCCGATCTGATTCACGTAGCCCGTCAGGTCATAGCCGCCCACAACGAGATGGGCCCATTTCTGGACTGTTCTGCCCGCCACAACGGTCATCGCCTGCTCCTAGTTGACAAACTCGATGCATCTCAAGGCAACATCGCAGCCGATCCACTGATTGTCGGCCGGATCGTTCACGAGTCCCATGTTGCTGATGCCGGCCGGCACAATATCGACCGCGCCGGAGAATTCATCGATAGCCATGACTTCATCCCAAAACGCCATCACAAGGGCGACCATATTGTCGTAATTCTCAAGCGTCCCGGCCCGGCCCTGGCCCTCCGGCGCGTAGAGCAACCGATAGTTGAGCGTGTAGCTCACCGTCATCTTGGCTTCAGAGCCGCCTCCGAAACTATCCCGCTCCATGGCAAACGCTGTTACAAAGCTCGGCAATGCAATCAGCGTAGCTTGCCTGCCGTCTGCCCGGGCCGGAATTTCGTCCAGGTCCTTGATGGTGAGCCCGGTCACAGAGAGGGCGGCTATTGAGTTTGTGACGGTCGCCAGCGCCAGGGCCATGTTAGACGGCCTCGAATGAGATCAATGTAGCGCCATGCAAGGTTGACAGCTCGGCGCATTGTGCTCGAATACGTTGGATCAGCTCCACCTCTGATATGCGCCAGTTGTGTTCTGCGCCATCCAGAACTCTGTAATCTGCGCCATTCAAGACATAGGTGACGCCCCAGGTACAAGCTCCTCCGGAACAGTTTATGTCTAATGAATAGGTTGTTCCACTCACAAAGGTCCACAACATTGCCGCGATGGGGTTGGCCACATTCAGCTCGTGGATGACTTGGACCATCTTGGCAACATCGCCACCCTGTCCATCCAATAAGGCGTTCGAGTTGTGGTCGATCCGAAACTCGGCGCCGTCATCCGCGAACTCAATTTTGTATGTCATACCCGCCTCCGATACTTCTGGATGATCCCCGCCGCCATGGACGGAACATCCTGCGGGGTAATCACCACGCCGAATGCCGTGACCTTGACCGTGGAGCTGGTATTCTCGCCGACCCGCCGGCGATAGATGCTATCGGCAATCATCAAGCACGCCTGACGAATGTCGTGAGGCGCCGTGGCGGCATAGCCCCAGGTACCGGCGACCGAGATGACCATCTCGTAGTTTCCGTCCCCGTCGTACATCCAGAGCGTAGACGAGGAATCCTTCAGGCGGATTTCCCAGTAGGGCGCCTTGTTCTTAGGGATCAGGTTGTAGCCGCTCGTGATGACGGTCCCGTCCCCATTGGTCAGCGTCGTGATGGCGATCAGATCATCGTCCAGGCGCAGACTACGGCTTCCGGGCACGTCGAAATAGCGGGTCTCCGTCCGGGCATAGAACGTTCGCCCACTCTCGCCGTCGATATAGCGCGAGGCGGCCTCGATACAATCCTCGACCACCGAGTCATCATCGGCATTCGTGGAGCTCGTGACGGTCCAACTCTTCCATTCGGCTAGTGTTGCGTAGCCGTTCGTGATTGCCATCTATTTGACCTTTCGCGGCCTGCCCCGTTTGCGTGGAGCCTCGGGTCTATCACTTAGCTCCGCCTTAGCCTCTCCAGGCGCCTCGAAGCTGAAGATCGCGCTGGCCGTCGGTTCGGCCGCTGGACCGGGTGCCGCCACAGAGGCATCCTGCGCCCGGCCATCCCGGATAAGCGCCTCGGCGGGCTGCTCGTCGAATTCGGCAACATCGCCTGCCTGGTAGAAGACTTCGCCAGTCAGGACGCCGCGGTAATCGGCAAGAAAACGAACGGTCTCCATGTCTCTCTCCTATCTTGCGCCCTTGTGTTACGACGCCACCGTAAAACCATCCCAAGTAGCAGATGGGATAGCGTCCCACGTGAAGAAGCCGTGTCCCCCTGCCGATAGGTTGAAGTTTCGGGTTGTGTCGACTATCAGGCCATCATCCACGTAGACCTTGATGGAGGTGCCCGAAAGTATGGTCGTTACTTTGTAAGATGTGTTTCCCGAAAGCGCGAGAGCTACGGCGGCAAAATTCGTGCGAGCGCCCCCGTTGTTCTCCGTGACGTATACCTTGTCATCGCCACTTGCTAGATAGATCTCAATGTTGCTATTCGTGGCCGTTGCGCGAACCACGAAACCAACATATGCCCCGGTTCCGAGATTGACGGTGGCCTCTACTGTACAGTCTGCATCACCGGAATCTATATAGACATTGTTGACTCCGCCACCTCCAGAGTGCTGTACTGCCTTGTTGGATACGACATCCCAAACGCCCGTCCCGGCAATCCAACCCGCGCCGACGAAATCCTTATCGGGCATATGGTTCGGCAGCGTAACCTCGTTCGTATCCGTAAACAAATCATAGACAAGATATCCATTCGTTGCCGTCGTGGTCAAGACATCTACATCGGAAACCGCCGGATCTCCATCCGATGTCGCCGTGATTGTCACTCCATCGGTGTCATCCGTATCCGCCAGAAGCGGGACACTCACGGTAACGTCGAAAGTCGTATTTGCCCCGGCGGCCAGTGGGATAGATTCGTCGCTGATGACCGTTGTCCATGCCTCGCCGGATTTCGAGATGGTGAACGTGTCGGCCTGCGGCCCCGTGTTCGTCAGGGTGAACGTATAGACAACATCGGTCGCCACGTCGCCGCTCTTGGTCGCATCATCCGGGACACTGGTCAAGGATCGGGTCACATTCGCCGTTGTGGTCAACTCATCTGAATCGGCCACGGCCGGGTCGTTGGTCGAGGTCGCCGTGACGGTTACAGTATCCGTGGCGTCATCTGCGGCATCCACGGGCACGTCCACCGTCACGTCAAAGGTTGTCTCTGCTGCAGGCTCCAGGGAATGCGAGCTGTCGCTGATGGCCGTTGTCCAGGCTTCGCCGGCTTTCGTGATAGTGAAGATATCTCCGGCATTGCCGGTATTCACCAACGTGAAGGTATAGGTCACGGTCGTGTCGACCTCGCCCGTCTTGCCGGCGGCATCGGGCGTGTTTTGAACGCCTGCCACTACCCCATTCCCTTGGTGGCCGTGAAAGAGCAACAGCATGGACATCCCTGTCAAGCCTTATTCAATGCAGAGATAGACGATGTCGTCCCCCGCGTTGTCGCAGATCATGTACAGCAGATCTAGATTGTTGAGCGGAAGTGGCCCCATCTCCTCGCCAGCGTCCAATTCCCAACCCGTGGTTGTGTCGGTTGTGCCGTCCACCTTCGTCACGCTAACGAAGCCGATGTATACATTCCCAGCGTTCGATGCCACGGCCTTGATGTAGATAAGCCTTGCCGGAATATCAGGAAGCTGAACTGCAGTTACGCTGCCGGCTCGTTCTCCCGATGCCCCGCCAGAGCCCACATAGTCAACTGTTGCCATTGTCATCTCCCTCAGGGATCGCCTCAGGGGCTTTCCCGTTGGCCCCGGGGGAGATCTCCTCCCCCGGGGCTGGATCCTGCTTATTCAATTCTTGGATATCGAACTCACAGGCTTGGATGGCGCCTTCGACGGCCGCCAGCATCCGCGTCGCGTCCAGTCTTTCCTGCTCGACCAGAGTGAGTCGGTTCTTGGCATAAAGCCGCTGTTGGCCCAGCTCGCCGAGCCTCTTCTCGAAATACGCCTTATCCAGAGCCATCAGAGTCCTCCGTCAGCTTACGCTGGTCTTCACTTCCACGACCGTCGGCGTATCAGAATCGTGCACGAGATAGTACGTGGTCGCATTGGCGCCCTGGAATTTCATCAGGACAACCTCGGTGCCAGTGTCATATTCAGTCAGCACCGCGCCGGATGCGTCGATCAGCTCCCGGAAGCCACCCGAGGAGGCATGGCTGGTGACCTTGAGGGCGGACTGAATGGCCGCCACACCACTTCGGTCATCGTTGCGGATCTGGAGACCATAGCGGGTCGTCCCGGCCCCCACTTCATCTCGGGCGATCACATCCATGACGCCGAATTCAGTGGCATTGGTCCCATAGTTCTCGTTCAGGACCGTGAAGGCGATGAGCGTCGGCACGCTTCCGCCGCTCTTGTTCTGGACGCCGGCGAAGTGTTCCATCCGGCCCATCGTGCCGCCCGAACGATTGGCTACCGCCAGGTTCGCGCCACGCAGGATGAAGTCGCTATCATTCGCGGCGTAGTTGTTGATTGACATTCGGAACGCAGCATCGTTCGAGTCGCCCGTAGCTGCATAACTCGCGCTCCGGTCACCACGGATCATAAGGCCGTAGCTCTTAGATGCGGCTTCGCCCGTGAACCAGTCATCCAGCCGGACATCAAGGCCGTAATACTGACCAGTCGCAGCTGGTCTTTCTGGCTTGGCGATGAAGTTCTTGAAGTCGATGTCCTCGTTGCGTCTGAGGACTTTGGTCAAACTCGGGGTATTCGCCATTGTCTGTTCTCCAAACTGGAACCCGCGGCCCGCAAGCCTTTTCCCCGCGGCCAGCCGCGGGCTCCAGACTAGCCATCAAACTTAGACGGTGATGTTGTAGCTGATGGCCGAAGCCTCAGTGTCGCGCTGTGCGAGCCCAAGGCGCATCAGGGCCGTGATCTCCCAGGAGTCTGACCGCGGGTAGCGGGTCGTCTCTAGGGTCATCCGGCGCCGATAACCCAGAAGCCACTGGTCCCAGCGGACGGCCAGGATAGCGCCCTTGGTGTTATTGGCGGTCGTATCCTGATCGACCTTGCCGGCCGAGTTGGCCTTACGGGCCGAGCTTCGGAAGTGCATGTTGGCGGAGACGTAGACGGGGTATCCGAAGATCCCGGTCAACTTTCCGCCTTCGATTGTCGCCTGGGCAAACACGTCACGGGACAAAACCTCTGGCAGCTCCAGAGACTTCCAGTGCGTGTTCACGTCCAGGATAAAGCCGATCTTGGTCACGTCCAGCGCATTGATGCCGGCGGTCCCCATGAGCTTCACGGTCTCCAGAAAGTCGGAGACAGTCAGCACGCCACCGTCCCGGCTGTTCGCCGTGGTCGTGACGAGCGGGCTCACGCGGAAGCCATCGAAGAGCATGAACAGATCACTGGCCGCAGGCGTTCCGCCGATGTCGTTCACATTCGTGGTTGCCGCAGTCGCATTATCACCGTCGATGATGACGTGCTCGAGGCCTTCGGAGCCCGCAACGGTGATCTGCTTACGCAGTTGCGCCACAAACGGGATCAGGGAATCTTCCAGCAACTCCCCAGTCCATGGAACGCGAGCGCCCATCTTGGCAAGCGAAAGCGTCTTGTTTCCCGTTGCTACCTGCGAGCTAGTCACGCTGGCAACCGGAAAGAGCATCGTACTATCGTGGTCGGTCGTCTCGGCCACCTTGTAGAAGGTGGGATCTGCGCCTTCCAACGGAAGCACGATGGACTCCATGCCCTCGGGAACTTCGACCGAAGGCAGCTTCTCGGCAACGAATGTACCAACGCGGATCGCCTCCCATAGCGCCTGGCTATAGGACACGCCCACCCACTGGTCACCGAAGCCATCGAGATCCTGTTGCATGACCTCATCAGCCTTGATGCCAACTGCCTTCATCGCGTTCTGGCCGATTGCGCCCACGCGGGTCTTATCCTCGGCCAACTTGACGGCCAGGGCCTTGATCGCGAATTCGGATGCACGGCTATGCTTCTGGCCGGTCTGGCCATCGACGCCATTCAGAACGCCCACGAGCAGCGCCTGATCTGCCGCGTCAAGATTGTCATATTTGCGTAACTCACCGAACTTCCCGACGATGGGAGCATCTTCGGCGCTAAAGTTCAGCCTGCGATTCTTCTTGTCTTCCTCTTCCTTGGCCGCAAGTGCAGCCTTCACGGCCGTCTCGGTGCGTTCCTTTTCGGCTGCCTCGGCCGCAGCCTTGGCATCGGCCTCGGCTTTCTCGGCAGCCTTCTCGGCCTCTAGCGCAGCCTTGACGGCAGCCTGGATTTCCTTCTCGTCCATTTCAAACTCCTTGGTTTTGGTTTGGGTGCTCCGCGCCTCGTCCGCCGCATCGGGCCTATGCTCGTCGCCTTCGCCCTCTGCCTCTGGCTTCTGTTCGTCGGAGCTGTCGAATTCGGGGAATGTAACCCCGGCCTCTTCGTAGTATGCCTTCGCCGCCGGCATGGCCACCGCGTATCCATTAGCCGGCCGGCGTCCTTCGCCAACATCAATCAGCGCAATCTCGGCTACGGGCCAGTGCGTGATGCGTCCCTTGCCGTCATCCCGGCGCATGTGTTCTAGCGTTCCGCTGGACGCCCGGGCCTTGCCCTGCCTGGCCGCATCCCAGATGCGCCGGGCCAACGCCTTGCCTTTGTCTAGCAGGATGCGATACCAGATGCCATCCGGGCGCTTCTCTACCCACAATGTTTTACCGATATTCTCGGGGTTTCCCTGCGGCTTCCCGTCCGGCCCGAAACCATGGTAATACTGGACTAGCGGCGTCTTGAAATTGTCCAGATACAGTTCGGTGCTGGCGTCGAACCATTCGCCGTGAGCATCCTTGTTGTCCGGCGAGCCGAATGGGATGCCAAGTACTTCGAGCTCCCAGTCGCCGACGGCTTTGATGGTCTTGTGTTCAATGTCGAGCTTCTTCAACCAAGCTTTGATCTCTTCTGGCGTAGCCTCGGCCTTCTCATCATGCGCCTGCCGCCACATCGAGAAGCACATGGCGACGGCCTGCTCTTGATCTTCCGCGGTTCCCTCATCGAGGACCATCGGCACGCAGCGCCCCATGAAAGCGCTCTGTTCTTCGTCCGGTCTTGGTTCTGGCATCGCGCTCTCCTAAAGCTCCAGGTCTTTCAGGGCCTTACCAACCCAGCCCTCGTAAACGCCACGGATCTCATCGATCTTCGCCTTCGCCGCGGCGAGAAGTTTCTTCCAGCCAATGCGCCCCATAGCCTTCGCCTGGCTATCGTCGCCATGCACCCACTTGGCATAACTGGCACTGTTGCCAACAACAGTGTTCAAGCCAGACGCGGTAACGATCCACTGCTTGCCGAGATTTTCAGAGGTCATGTCGTTATATTCTTGTCCTTGTAAAGACCGCTGCATGCCTACGCCTCGGACCCAATATGGCGTCGGTGGCTTGTTGGCTGCCGTCTCGGGCGGATAGTTCTCCAGACCCTTGGTCGGCAGCATGACACGCTGTGCCGCTTCCTTGCCAGCCTGGGCCATGTAGGCAGTGATCTTTGGACCAAATTGGCCCATCTTCTTCAGCAAGACATCCATGCCCTTCACATCGATGCGAACGTCATCGGCCATCAGGTGGCCCTCGAGATGTCGGTCGTGACGCTCGTCCAGCATCTACAGCGTGGATGAGCTGGCGGCTCAGCGAAGTCGCCGAAATCGGTATGGAATATCTCATCCAGTAAGACAATCTGTTCATGCAGCGGGCCACAAATCTCACAAACCCTATCGTCGTTATTCGTGAACCACTGCTTGATCACCGGCACGTCCGGAAAATCCTCCTTGAGCTTCTCGCCAGCCAATCGGTTCCCCTCGGCATACGCCCGGGTGATCTCCGTCACTGCCACCCGCTCGGCTCTCGCCTCATCGAATGGGAGTGCCGAGATCACATCCCCGATAGTCATGCCCGGCGTTTCGACGAAGCCGGATATTGCCTTCCGCAGCGCTTCTCGGGTCACGTCATCGACGCCTGGCTTGAGCTGGTCATAGACGTACTTCCTGGCAGCCTCCACGGCATTCATGTTCACGAGGCTATAATCCAGCCCAATGGGCACCTTGGCCTCGAAGATGAGCACGCCACCAATCATCCCCGATTGCACGATGTTGAATATCTTCCGCCAGAAGCCCCCCATGTCCTCCTCCAGCGCCATGATGATCGTCGGATCGGGCGGGGTGGGTAACTGCTTCCTGCCCGGATAATGCTGCTCCAAGAGCGCCTGCACCGCCTTGCGCTGAGCCCGGAAGAGAGCCAGCATAGCCCTCGTCAGTTCGATCTCTGCCAACTCCTTCTCGCGGCGCCCTGGCTCTATGGGATCTCGGCGCTTGATGGGTGAATGAATGTGCCTAGCCTCCAAGTAATCGCAGGCATCCAAGACCGAGACGGCGAGATCAAACGTCACGCCTCGGCCTCCATCAGCGTCCTCATCCCCGCCTCAATCTTCTCAATCAGCGGCAAGTATTCCTGCGGCCCGAAGACTCGGTCTACGTCCTCGGCCATCTTGCAAGTCTTCAGTGCCTCTCGAATCCGCGTCTGCTCGGCCTCGGATATATGCTTACACTCGAAAGGCCGGCTATCCTTGCCCAGTCGCTTGATGGCAAACGAGCGCCATGCCTTCATCTCGGCCTCTATGGCACCCAAATCCGGCTCGGGCATTTCCTCGGGCATGGCAGCCTGGTCGGGCACCGGCGGGAAGATAAACGGCTCTTCCACCACGGGCTCCGGCTCTTCCAGCTCATCAATGCTGCCCGCCTGCATGAAGTCCAGCGGCACTGGCACCGGCCCGATCTGTACCGGGATCAGCTCGCCCCGGGCATCACCCAGCGCACCCTCGCCGTAATACTTCTGGCGGATTTCGTCGATGGTGTGCGTCTTGGAGAACTCGGCCTGCTCTGTCAGCTCAAGTTGTCGGTCCACATAGCGGACATCGTCGAACTCGCCCCGGAGATTTTCTCCGTAAACTGGTAGTACTTCATTGGTAATCTTCTCGGCCGTCTCTACAAGCACGGGCCAGATGCCGTACTCATTGAACGTCGCCCGTCCGGTCTTGGCATTGGCCTCCGTGGCGCTCGTGTCCAGCATAGACGCCAGTCCGGGCGCATAGATGCCAAATATCTCTTCTTTGTTGAACTTGCGACCGGCCAGGAACTCCATGTCCTTCTGGCTCATGGCCGCCTGCATCCATTCGACGCCGCCCTTGCCGGCATTGCGAAGCATCATCATCTGCCGTTTCTTGGCGCTATCTACGACATCCTTCTTGATCAGCTCCCAATCCGAGTCCAGGATTACATCGGCAAATGCCAGGATGCCGGGAAGGCGGGCGTTGTTCTCGCCGAACAGTTTGGTGTTCCAGTCCTGCATTTTCAAGTCGCCCTGCGCAATAGTCGCCAATGCCTCAATGGGCGATAGTCCGACGAATGGATCCAGTGGATTGAACTTCTTGAAGTGGACAATTTCCCACGGCTCCAAAGGGATCTGCCGCCCATCCCCCGGATCATACATATAGCCTTTCAAGTACATCCGTCCGTCCGGCACTGGCTTGATTCGATGGCTTGGCACCGTCCAGAGTTCGGAGGGGGGAGCATTTTCGCCGGCTCGATTCAGCCACCAGTAAGCATTCCCCGTAAGTGCCCGATAGCTAGCCGTTGCGTTCAGGAACTCGTATCGGCTCATCAGCGGATTCGGCCGCATCAGGAGCCGCTCGAAATCATGGTTGATTAAATCCTCTTCATCTTCGCCTTGCATCTGCTTGACCGAGAACGGCACTGTAGCAATAGCATTGGCAATCATGCTTACGGCAATCTGTACCCAGGATAGCCGCTGGTATAGCTCGGCCTGGCTGCGCCACATAGCTGGATTGAAGTCGCTAGATGATGCCACGGCAGCCGTGTCCAGTATCCACTTTGGATACTGCTTTCCTGCTTTGGCATATCCGAACCGAGCTGCTATGGTGTCAATGAGACCCATAAGCTGACCTCATGCGAAACTGACCAATTCCGCCCCGGATATCATCTCGCCCACCATCAGCTCTGTGAATAACCATACCATGGCATCGAGCCTATCGGGCGACTTCTCGCCAGGAACCCAGGTACACATCTGGTCTTCGAGTTCTGGGAATTCCCCGACATGATGGATTCGCTTCTCACCATACAGGGCGGACACTGGTTCCGCCCGGGTAAACTTTCCCCTGGCCGCCCGCACCTGGCGCACATAGACATTGTGGCCTATCGGCTTATCATTCTCATCTCGGAGCATCCGTATCGTGTTCTCAACCAGATCTCCGCCATTATTGACTTCGGCTATGATGGCATTGGCCGCATGATTTCGATAGGCATCGACTGCTCTCCGGGCCCAGGCATTCGGGGCCAGTGTGCCGGAGCCGTCAGCCAGCACATAGCCATGCCCAACTTCGCTGATGCCTCCGACAATGATGCCCGTCTCGTTGCTGTCTGCGGTAGCCGTGACAGCCGGGTCAATAGCCACGCCAATCTTCTTCAGGGCCGGCGCTTCCTTGACTCGTAATGCCTCGATATTATCTCGTTCCCATAGCGCCCCCTCGACCTCGTCAATCCACAGACCGAAGCGCAATCGTTGCTTCCTGGCGCCCGTTAGTCCGTCCAGAACCGAGAGCGTTCGCTTGCCCTGCTCTGTCCAGTCAGCCCCATCATACAGCGTGGGGTTGTCCACGTGTCGGCTGTCAATCTTTTGTAGTGTCCCGGCCGCGGCCCTTCGCATAATCCAGTGCGTCGAATACGCCGGGTTGCAATCTCCCATGAGGAAGGCGTTGGGCATGTTACCCGCCCGCCCTGTCGTTCTTGTGGCTAGCGTCTCCCATTCCTCTAACGATAACTCCTCGGCCTGGTTGACATAGATCACATCACGCTCAGAAGATAGGACTCTGTCTGGGTTGTCCATGCCGCCGACCCATATCACGGATCCGTTAGGATACAGGTAACGGTCTGGGCGCTTGCCGCCAAAGGCGACAATCTGGCTTTCTGGATTATCCGGCGGAACCGGCAGTATCTTTTTCTCGAATGTCTCCAAAACAGTTCCGGGCATCGAGGCATAGGTTTTGCGAACAATAGCGCCTCGTAAACCCGGCCATATCCGGGCTAGATTATGGAGATGCCATAGACAGGCTATTGTCTTTCCCGTCTCCGCCGGGCCAGCCAAGATCCTTTCATGTGCTAGCGCGGTTTCAATGAATGCCTTATTGTTCCCAATGAAATTATAGGGCCTCGGCCTAGTTTTCTTGATCCGACTCCGGCGCCCCAGGTCCATCAAGTCTGCCTCGGGCCATCGGCTCTTCGGCAGCCTCAAGGAGGGCGGCAAGGTTGAGTCTGACTCCATCAGTTTCGCTCTGCGCCAACTTGATCCAATCCAGAACGTCCTTGTCTGTCTTCAGTGTACCGTCTTCGCCCGTCCGGGCTCGAACCACCTTCATAATGATCCGCAGTCTCTCCGCTCGGTTGGCGATATCGCTCATCAGCGTGAGTCTGTCCACCTCGGCGGAGAATTCGGGGTCGGACTTCCAGGCGAATACAGTCCGCATGGCGATCCCGACCTCAGCCGCCGTCTCACGCGCCGTGAAACCGAGCGCCAGCATTGTGGCAACTCGGGATCGTTTGGATGACCAGCGGAATTGTGCGCTTTGTGTGCGATGGGAGCCCATGTTCTGATAATGCCACTAGCCGGACAGAGCCGGCTAGTGCATCCTTGTTGCCCCGACGTTTGCTGGCATTCAGCCTCTCGGGTTACTGGCACAAATGAAACGACCCCCGTCTCCTTCCTGGAGAGAGGGGCCAGTGGATAGGGCTGGTCCTACTACGGCGTTGTTATGTTGCTAGACTATCACGGTTTCTTATGCTTGTCAAGTCCCTAGCAATCCCAATTGCCACTTCAGTCATCCCTTATCGTCCCCATAATCACCAGTGCGCTGATGACGCCGATGCAGTAGCCCAGCGTCAAGATGGCAAATGCGAGCTGTAGGTTCATCCCCGTCTACCATCCCGGTCCAGCAAGCCGGCGCTCCCGATACGCCTTCGGGATGTGAAGCCCGAAGGCGGCCTCTCGTGTCCCGAGCGGGCCGGCCGCCTTTTCGTAATCCTGAAGAGCCTCCAGGTAGGCCAGGCCCACCCAAGCTTCATTGGCACACAGCACTTCTAGGGCCTGAACCAAGGCATTAATGGCCGTTACGCGCCAGAGCCCATCAGTATAAAGCTTGTGGGCAATTCCCTGGCTGATTTCCTGTACTGTTTCCTGGGCTTCGAGTGTGTTCATGGTTTCATCTCCTGGTCCCAGGATAGCACTTTCCCGACGCCGGGAACAAGAGTACGGGGGTCATAGAACGCTAGTTCTGTGCCGGAACGGGCTCATCTACCTGTCTGGCTCGAAAATGCGTCCAATGTCCACAATGGCCGCACATGAATTTCCCTACCCGGATTTCGCTGCCGGGCACATCGACCAGAATGGCGGTGTAGCCATGAATCACTACGATGGGCACAATGTTCATTCCACAGTTGACACAAATCAACATCATGCTCTCTGCCATACGCTCACTCTCCATGCAATCCAATGCAGCCCCGACCACAGAACCCAGATGCCGTACCAGAGGATGCCGAGGATGCAGCTCAAGGCGTCATCGCCCACAAGAATGCGCGGCCCAGCGGCCCAAGCATCAAGCGGGTATCATCGAACAGCATGCCCATCACGACCCACACCCGGCCTTCCATTGGCCTTCGATTACCCGTATCAAGTGGCACCCAAGAAATGATCCCTGGGACCACATAACGATTCCATGGCATATAGCGGTAGCGATAGACAATGCCATCGAACTCTGCGATGCCCTCCTCGCCGTATTGGGAGTAGTCATGGAAACTCTTGTCAGCTACAACCGTCTCGGCCTTATTGTAAACCAACACATCTCGAATGGGCTCGTACATAAATCCAAGGCCGGCAAGTTTTAGCTCGGAGTACAATGACCCCCGTGCCATACCGCCGAGTGAATTCCAGAATGCCCTACACTCTACCCCCTGCCCCCCATTTCGTCGGCACATTGCGGCCAAGACCTCGATGGTGGCGCTCTCGGTATGACTTTCTACCCATACCGAGGAATCCATAAACCACTGGTCTACTTCCATCCGTTTGACTGCCGTGAAAGGCTTACAGGCAACTGCGACGCGCTTCCCAGATGCGTCATTCACGAAAACACACGTCTCCGGCAGTGGCCGGGGATCTACACAGAAATTTCCAAGTTGGTAGTGGATCAGTTCGTGAGTCAGCGTGGAGATGATGTCCTTCTCGTCATTCCAGCTCTCAAACGTTATGTGGCGCTCGTTGATCGTGGCAAAACTACTACAATTAGTCTGTCCGGAAACATGGAACGAACTCGGGTCATACCTGGGAACGAACGCCACCATCAGCGGTCCCCGTGCCCGACCCCAAATGATGTTCTCGGTCGTGAAGTTAGCCAAAATCTTCGTGGTCCAATCAGTCAGATAGGGGGAGTTTGTGACAAGCCCCCATTGCGTGCCAGGATCAAGTTCGTCGCTCCGACTGTATACCAGATCACAGTCCTCGCGGCCTTCGGCAAACTGGGCGTCACATATCCGAAGAGGCATATTTCCGCCAGCCATCTTATCTGCCAACCACATGATGACCGCGTCGCGGATAACCGGTCGTCCCGACGTCAGGAACCAGGCGTCTGCCTTGTAGATCCCAAAGAGGACGATGGCAATGAGGAGAATGCGCAGAGTAATGACGCGATAAAGCCACTGGGACGGTCTTACCAGAACGTCAAGCAGACGAACGCTGGCTACCTTCCGGAACCTATCCATAACTGCACCATCATCCCTTTCTCCGCTTCTTGGTGGTCTTGCTCTTCTTAGGCTTCGAGCCGTATTTCTCGGTCCACTTGCGGGCCATGTCCGGCTTATTCCGCCACATCCATCGGCGCTGCTTCTCTGACTTGAATGGCATGGCTATAGCCTCACGGTAAGTCGGCGGTATCCCGCGAAGATCACCAGCCGCCAGCCGAGAACGTAGGTCACTGGTTCCAGCTCCAAGGCGATGCCAATGGCTTTAGAACGGGACTTCCAGATCTCCAGCCGGCCGCGCTTCCACGTTCGGGTCATGGATAATCTCCGCCACCAGCACGGCTGTGTCCGCGTCGAGAAGGAGCGTTACCCTATTCCCGCCGCACAGCGGACACGGGTCTCCGGACTCGGGATTCCAGTCGGGCCCTTCTGGCCGGGCTGCTCCGGATGCGGCCTTGACTCGGTTGCCCGTCTGCTCCAGGAGCATCTTCCAGGCTGTCATGTCCTTCTGGACGACAACCCTGGTCGCGGCAACCCGCATGCCCTCGTCGGCATCTCGCCAGCCGCCCTCGATGCCTAACTGGCGCAGGAGCCTATCGGCCTGCGCCTGGGCGGTGTTTTGCCTGTTGCGCATCCTCGACTCATTGGCAAGCTTTTGTAGCTCGCGAGCGCGCTCAGAGCTTATCTTGGGTCGTGGCATTTGACATAAGATACCACGTTCTCTTGCGGTTGTCAAGATACCGGGAATCAAAAAGCCCCCTCGCGGGGGCCTACCGTCTCCACCACTCCCGATACCGGGCCACGATCTCGGCCCCGTGCTTGCGCCACCAGAGATCAAAGAGACGCATCAGGAGGCGTGCCATGGATGCAGCCAAACTCTGGGCCAGTCATGAATCCCCATCCCTCGTCGTCCTCTACTACGACTCCGTCCAGGGGAACGGCATCCACGTTATACCCGGCCAGCCACTTTGGGCACAGGCATTCTCCGAGATGGGTATCATTGGGCCCAAGTGCCCACTGTTCACGACCCGACTGTGCCCAGAATGTGCATTCATGGCACAGGATCATCTCGGTCCTCCATTCGCCCACCTCAATACCATCAGTGCCCCCTGCCAGTTCTGGGTATTCACCAGCAATCTGGCAGCCTCTCCCGAGATCTGGTCGCGGAGTACGGCCGCCGCCAGGGCATCGATGATCTTCTGGTGCCCAGCTGGCACGACGAGCTCGGCGTACGGCGTGGGCTTCATGGCAATGGGCCCCAGTTCAGATTCCTCACTGGCGCCTCTTCATAGCCCGGATAAGACCGATACCTCTCCTCCATCGCAAAGCGCATTTCTCCGCAACCCAGGGCACCCAAGCCCCCAAGGATGACGAATCTCCCTTCGGTATCACGGGCCACCACCCACACATTGTAGTCATAGCGCAGACGCGGCCCATCTTCTATGAACTTGGCTAAGTTCTCCCCGGCCATGTCCTCAATCGTCTTCATCCCGTCCACCTGTTCTCCAGCCACCGCTTCAGTGTCCGGGCCAACAGGGGCCCCAGGCTCCGCTTGCTGGATGCAGTGTGCTCACTATGTCGCGGTACTCCACGGTCGTCTAGAGCTACCACATGGAGCCCAAGAATGCCAGGCTCCTGGGTGACGCTGATCGACAAGATCTCGTTACGTAGCATTGTCATCTCCCTGGCTCCACATATTTAGTATACCACGGCTGTCAAGTGCCGCCTAGTCCCAAGTTTACATAAGCCGCTTCCGAGCAAGGAACCCCCAACCAACGCACAAACAACCGCAGCGACCCGGGGACACCTCTTCGTTCGCTTCGTTCGCTCGCCTCGTGTCCTGTGTCCCCGGCTCCCCGCCGCGCCCCAGCCGCCTGTGCCCACAGTGGCCCGCAGCCCCAGGCGCCCAACCCCGGGCCCCCTGGCATGCTGATGCTCACCGCCTTCCCACCCCTACCGGGGACTTGCGGCTACCACCGCATCCCGCAGTCCGTCGGGCGCACAGTTGTCTGACAACTTGCACCCGCGGAATAGTGTGCGGACCGCTCCAGTCCCCCCGCCGATGCCCGCCTCCCGTATCCCTGGCCCCGCGCTGCCTATATGGCGCTGTCTGTTCCACCCCTGGCACTGTGCCCTGGCTGGCCCCCGCAGCCGAATGCTGGCTCCCGTGCACCGAGGCCGCACGCCCAAAATGCGCCGGCAGCACGCCAGCGCGGTGTAGAGATAATGACTGTGTTCTCCGCTCTAATGGCCCTACCGGGGACTTATGTCAACCGCCCAGCCCAGATGCCGTTGGGCGCACGGTACAGAACATGCGTTCGGAAGTCTCTCATCTGTCTCTAATGTTGCGCCAGCCCATTCCGTGCTATCATGGAGCCAGGACAAGAAGGAAGCCTCAACAGGACGAACACTCTGATGCGTAGCTACTTCGAAGTCATCTTTTTCCGCCTTCTCTTCACCGCCGGGCTCTTTCTGGCCTGCGCCATTTGCTCCATCCTGACGGGGAATTAGCCATGACCATTCTTCTGTTCAGTCTAGCCCAGGCCCTCGATGCCATGACGACCCGCCATGCCATCACCTACCTCGGCGCAGAGGAAATGATACCCACAACCGCCGCCGTCATCGCCGTCGGCTGGGATACATTCCTGGTAGCCAAGCTACTCGGTGCCTTGGCGTTTGTGCCCATCTACGCATTCTTTACCCGTTTCTACACCGCCCGCCAGGCCCAATGGGCTCTTTCCCTCGGCGTCTTCGTCGCCTGGGTCCCCGTCATCGCAAACATTGGGCAACTCATTCTCTTTGGAGGCTGACATGAGACAGGGAGCACTGTTTGTTATTGGGGGAATGAGAGCTCTACTAGGACTATATCAGACCTTTGTCCTACTCGGCATCTTGTGCAATCTAACTAATGGAGGCTATGTCGCAAGTGGGGTCATCTGGTTCGCCGTCACTTGCATTGCCCAGCTCGCCCTATTGGGACTGGCGGCTATCTTCGCCGGCCCAGATTTACTTGGAGACTAACATGAAGATTGACCAGAATAACCCCGCAACGTGGCCCACAAAGGGCAACTTCTTTCTCTTGCACCACCAAGGTCCGCTACTCGAATGGACCAATGACATCTGGGAGCGCGTAGAATATATCCTAACCGACAAACCAAAATATGAACGGAAGAAACGTCTTCGGGAGATAAGACCCGTCTTTGGCCGACTACCAGAACCCCTAATTCAGGCCGGGGCCGCCTGCGAGAAGGCCGCGGCCGCCTACCTCATGGCCAGGGCCGCCTACGCCAAGGCCAGGGCCGCCTACGACGAGGCCTGGGCCGCCTACGACGAGGCCTGGGCCGCCTACGCCAAGGCCAGGGCCGCCTACGCCAAGGCCAGGGCCGCCTACGCCAAGGCCTGGGCCGCCTACGCCAAGGCCAGGGCCGCCTACGCCAAGGCCGCGGCCGCCTACGCCAAGGCCTGGGCCGCCTACGACGAGGCCTGGGCCGCCTACGCCAAGACCGATGCCGCCTACGCCAAGGCCAGGGCCGCTTATGCTTCCCAACTAGAAGCCCTGCACAGAGCTGAATGTCCGAATTCGAAGTGGAATGGCTACACTATCTTTGGAGACACATCATGACTGACAATGACCCGTTCTTCTTGCTCCCCGAGGACCAGCGCAACCACGTTATCTCGGCCGCCCGAGGGCTGATGCACAAACTCGATTTGCCGAATGATGCCTACAATGAGGTCTTTGAACTTGTGCGGAAATGCGCCATAATCAAGGCCGACACCGACCGCCGACTGGCTAAGATGCAAGAGGCTGGCGTCCAGCCAGAAAGAGTAGCCTCCAGTCAAATGGACCTGGAAGCTATGACCAAGAGCATCTTTGGGCTCAAGTAGCCAAGTGCTTCAGCCGATACCCTAGCCACAGGAGCGCATAATTCGCCAGGTCCCGAAGGCAGTCGTTGAAACTCTCATCCTCAAAGTCGCCCGCGCCCACCTGGGCGCGGGCTAGCTTTAGGGCAATGTCGAACTCGAACGCCTTGGCCACCGTCGTGCCGGTAATTCTGGCCACCCGCTCAAAGTTCTCGAATGGGTCATCCCCACTATACTTCGCCCGCCTTTCGGGCATCACCGCCGCAGCATCCTGCAGGGCACTGAAGTACCACGGGTTCGCATCCTTCACTTTGTCCCATCGGACGGATTTCCCGTCATCGGGAATATCTGCCGCATAGGGTTGATACTTGACTTCGCCCCTGCCGTAGTCTGTATTGCCGTTCATGCTATCGTAAGTCGTCATTCCGCCTCTCAATGCTCCATATTCATACGCGCGAGCCTCGCGCTGGCCTTCGACAAAATGGTCGGCCCAACGGTACCAGGCATCCACGTCAGTCCTCTCCCCTCCGCTCTTCTTGCTCCCAGCTCTCCGGCGTCGGCCGCGCAGGTGGCAATATCCCGGGCACTGGCCCCTGCCCGCAAGCCGCCCGAGCCGCGTCCGTCATCATGGATGTCAAGTCTGATATAAGCTCCACCAGCATCAGCGGAATTTTCGTGCCTGTCGCCTCGAGGGCGGCCTCGGCGGTCACCATGCGCAGACGTATCAAGTGAGTGGATAAAGGCCCATTGAGGAAGCCGAGCAGCTCAAGGTCAGTCATGGCCTACCGGACTTTCATCTAGCCCCGCTTCCGGGGAACCGTCGGGCGTCACGTCTGCGCGTCCACATCGGCCGAGAATGGCCCGAGCCCCACGGAAGTGGCCCAATATCCGCCCATGTTCAAAAATAGGAGAACGCCGAACAGCCATC
>Ga0209417_1003423_pt1 | contig 21299 bp, 27 predicted proteins | sample RifGroF2_FD_184002 | JGI IMG/M metagenome (GOLD analysis project Ga0209417, IMG submission 184002) | Groundwater microbial communities from Rifle, Colorado, USA - Groundwater F2 (SPAdes) (version 2) | ecosystem: Environmental > Aquatic > Deep subsurface > Groundwater | place: Rifle, Colorado... | reverse complement strand
AAAAAGCCGCTACTCATTCTGTTGAAAAATTATCTCCCCTAAGACTTGTCCTTATTGGTATATTTCAATCTTTCTCTTTTGTTCCCGGAGTCTCCAGATCCGCAGCCTCGATAATCGGCGGTCTATCGGTCGGACTTGATCGGGTGGAAGCAGTGGAGTTTTCCTTTCTCCTCGCTATCCCTACCATGGCCAGTGCCGTCGCCTATGATCTATATAAATCGGGACTGGTATTTACACAGTCTGATTTACTTCTACTTGCAGTCGGTTTCATTGTCTCCTTTCTAACCGCGCTATTGGCCATCAAGGCATTCATAAAATACGTTGTCGATAGAGGTTTTGTTAGCTTCGCGATCTATAGAATCATTCTCGCAATTATCGTTCTACTGCTTCTTAAAAATTAAGATCTGGATCTTTGTTTCCTGTCATTCAAAATGATCTCCGCGGACTGCTTCTTGATATCTGTTAGTGCTAAACTGATTTCATGCAAAACCCTCTCGACAAATTCACCAACCAAATTCAAACTCTCAAAGATACCGGCGCTCTCAAGCATTATCGGGTAGTCTCTTCTCCCCAGGATGCTTGGTTTGAGGTTGACGGTAAAAAGGTTCTGAACCTTTGTTCTAACAACTATCTTGGCCTCGCCTCCCACCCCGAGGTTAGACAGGCAGCTATAGACGCAATTCAGAAATACGGAGTCGGCACAGGTGCTGTCCGAGCTCTCTCAGGAAACTCACTCCTTCATGAGCAACTGGAAACTGCACTGGCAACTTTCAAAAAAACCGAAGCAGTCCTTGTAGTTCAAAGCGGTTTCATTGCCAACATTGTTGCTGTTCAAACGCTTCTTGATAAGGAGGATATAGTTATCAGCGACGAGCTCAATCACGCCAGTATCATTGACGCAGTCAAAGTATCTCAAGTCCAAACCAAATTCATCTATCCACACAACAATATGGCAGGACTAGAGGAAAAACTTAAAGAGGCTGGCTCCATCAGAGAAACCGAGAAACGTACAGACGGTACTGACAAGACCATTCTCATCATTACCGATGGTGTGTTCAGTATGGATGGAGATATCGCCCCACTTCCCGAAATTGTGAAATTAGCTCAAAAATATGGCGCCCTGACTATGGTAGACGATGCTCACGGTGAAGGAGTTCTTGGAGAAAAAGGTCGCGGGATAGTTGACCATTTTCACTTACATGGGCAAGTTGACGTCGAAGTAGGTACTCTTTCTAAAGCTCTTGGTGTCATCGGCGGCTGCATCGCAGGAAAAAAAGACCTTGTAGAGTATTACCGACAAAAAGCTCGCCCCTTCGCTTTCTCAACTGGTCTCTCAATCCCTGACACTGCCGCCCTGATCGAAGCCGTCAAGATAATTGAATCTGGAAATCTTGTTGAAAAATTATGGGAGAACGCCCGTTATTTAAAAGAACAGTTTCAAAACCTAGGCTTCAATACTGGAGAAAGTCAGACGCCAATTACTCCTGTCATGATCGGTGACGAGCAAAAAGCCCGTGACTTAAGCACAGCGCTTTTTGAAGAAAATGTTTTTGCCACCCCGATTCTTTTTCCCATGGTAGCAAAAGGCAAAGCCCGTATCAGAGTCATGCCCTCAAGTGCTCACAGCAAAGAGGACCTTGATTTCGGTATCGCTGCTTTCGCAAAAGTTGGTAAAAAAATGGGGCTCATTTAAGCCCCATTTCTAATTTCTATCTCAGTTTCTTGAGTACTTTTTTACCCTTGGAGCTAAGTTGTTGCTTTGGCTACCTCAACTTTGCCTCTTTTAACCCCACTACCCACAACCTTCTTTACCTTTTCTCTATTCTCACTTTTTGACAAAAACACGGCAGCGGCTCCGGCGACAATTCCTATGGTTGCGGCACCAATGGCACCCAATATTCCTCTGTTAATCTTCTTCTTGGCAGGTCTTCTCACTTTATTTATTGATTACTAACTATATTCATTAAATCATATTTTTAATGCCTCCATCTCGTATAATGAAAAAAGCCATGTCTTTCAGGAAACTCAGGAATCTTTTATTAGCTACTCTCACCATTTTCCTGCCCATACTGATAATCATTCTTTTTGCCAAAGATATCAGGAACATTGAAAGATATATTCCGACTACTGGAATCGCCGGACCTTTGTTTTCCATCCTCCTTATGGGTATCCTTTCAGCTACTCCGATCCCAACAGACCCGATCGTCATCCTCAACGGTGCCATTTTTGGCCCCTTCATGGGTATCATAGTATCTTGGGCGGGAAACAACCTGGCATCCATCATTGAATATTGGATTGGCCGCGCGATAGGTACTTTTTCCGATTTTGAAAAACAGAAACGAAAACTCCCTTTTGGTTTGGATAAATTTCCCGCCGACTCTCCCTGGTTCCTTATTGGAGGCCGCTTTATTCCCTCTTTCGGCGGTAAACTAGTATCCTTGGCTGGTGGAGTCTATCATGTGAACTTTTTTCGATATCTTTGGACCGCCACCATAGCTAACCTAATCGGGTCAATTTTCTTTGCCTACGGTGGCCACCTGCTGCTTTATCTGACTCGTTAACGTCTTCTCCTCCAAAGCAAAATGCCCAATAAACCAATTTATCGCCAAATCAGCGACCCTCTCCAGCGCTCCTTCTTCTTCAAACAGGTGGGTCGCACCGGGAATTATTTCCATTTTCTTCTCGCAACCCATATGACTGTAGGCCTGACGGTTCAAGACAATTATTTCCTTATCTTCTCCTCCCACGATCAACAACGTAGGAGATTCGATCAGATCCAACTCATCCCCCGTTAAGTCCGGTCTTCCACCCCTGCTAACCACTGCTTTTATTTTTGTCCCATAATACGCCGAAGCTGATAAAGCTGCCGCTGCCCCGGTGCTCGATCCAAAATAGCCTATCTTTAAATCTGCGGTCATTGCATTGTCCATGCACCACTTTGTCGCTCCTACCAGCCTATCGGTCAATAGTTCAATATCGAATCTATTTTCATACACCCTGTCTTCTTCCTCCGTCATTAGATCAAATAATAAAGTTGCCAGACCGGCATTGTTCAATTCCTCGACTATATAAGTATTCCTCGGGCTCATCCTACCACTGCCACTGCCATGAGCAAAAATAACCAACCCCACTGCTCCATCAGGCACCGCTAAACTGCCGTCTAATGTTTCGCCTCCAATCCTAATTTTAACCTCGGAATCCATACTTAATTTATAACATTTCTAACATATTAATCAAGACTTTTTCCACATTTCTACCTCAAATTAAATATCCACTTAAAGACAACTAAAAGCTGAGAATTACTCTTCTTAACAGATCATATACTCTCACCGAATTCGTCAGACGTTCTCATCTACCTCATCGGGGGTAGTCGGTTTCAACAATTGGAAGATCTCGACCAAACCATATGCTATCAAAAGATAGACAAACATTCCGATAAAGGTAGACATCTCAAACACCGACTGTCCTTCGGAAACACTCCTGAACATACCGGAAAATGGCAATGCTAGAGGATCGCTCAACACAAAGATGAATCTTACAAAACCACTGGTCTGATCGGCTCCCAGAGCTCTCAAAAATATTCTGAATACTAACAAAGTCTCGATTATCCCCAGAATAAACCAAATTACCTGGTAGGTTCTAAAGATTACCTTTTTTGTCTCATATCTTTCTTGTGGGTGTTCAAGTTGGATGGTGGGAGGAGACACCTTCTTTGTAGTTCTAACCACATGTGCTGGTGCTGCCGTTTGTGTCACTGTTGTGACTTCTTCTTCTGTTTCTGCCATAGACTCAATATATATTAATCATCAAAGGACTGCAACTAATCTTACAGTTAGATGGTTACTGCTGAAAGATTACAAACAGGATATTAAAGACGAGTATCTTAGCGATAACTCAGAAACTTAAATGTCGTTTCACCATAATCAGATACATACTTTCTAGGTTCCCTATCGACCACACTCGCGGCTCCACTTATCCATATTCAGTAACTATTACCACAACAAATTAAAGACTGCTACACTTTCTTTATGAGGTTGTTAACTTTCCTGGCCTTCTTTGCTTTCGCCGCTCTGACGGTTTTTCTGTCTTTGTACAGAACTTCTCCAACTCTGACCCAGAATGGCCCCACTACACTTGTCGCTACCCCAACACCCTATCCGACACCAACTCCCATCGATATCTATTCTCCCCCGCGAATTGCCACAGCCTCCTCATACACCGTTATTCTCGTTGGCGATTCAATGACCGATGTTCTTGGGGAAAACTTTGACCAATTGAGAAAATCTCTTGCTAAGCACTATCCTGAAAAAGTATTTGGTTTGTTCAACTATGGTTATGGCTCCACCAGCATTCTCTCCGTTGAAGAACGACTCAACCAGGGAACCGAGTACCTAGGCAGGACCAATCAGGCTATCTTAGACCGTTATTTCGACGTTCTGATTATCGAATCTATGGGCAACAACCCTTTATCGGAATATCCTCTCGATCAGGGACTGAAGCTCCAGACTGAAGCTCTGAATAGGATCGTTTCTCAAGTAGCTTTTTACCACCCGAGCTCAGTCATAGTTTTCCTCGCCACCATTGCCCCCTCGCAGTCGCATTTTGGGATGGGTGCAGTGGACCTAAGCCCCGAACAAAGAAACTTATGGGCGAATGAACGCCGATTTTATACTGAAAACCATATTAATTTTGCCAAGACCCATCACTTTCCACTCATCAATGTCTATGAAAAGTCACTGAACAAGAACGGTTCGGCCATACTTAAATACCTTAATTCCAACGATTATATCCACCCATCAGGTGCTGGCATAGAATTTATCAGCAAAGAAATCGCCGACTTCCTCTTCTACAACCAAATACTTCTTAATTAATTCCTCCGAGTAATTCCAAATGAGTCATAAAACTTTCGGACAATAGATCCGCGTTGTGGGGATATTTCCTGATCCAATCGTATGTATCTTTGACAAAATAACCCCTCTCTTCACCGCTTACCCCACTCAACCTTGGATCATGATAAAACAACCTACCCAACGTCATCCTTCTACATTTATGGCAACTCCCGCACCAATGATCTGAACTATTCTGTGCAATCGTCGGTGTTTCTCTTTCCCATTTTCTTCTGTTATTTGGCATCTGGAAAGGCGCCGAGAAACAATTTTGCACCATCGGCAGTATCGTTATTCCGAGTTGTTTCTCCAAATCGATTATCTCTCCAATAGTTTCTATATCGCCTGGGTCTACTCCCACCACCTCAACATCCAGTCCGATATCTTTTAACAGTCCGTTGAACCACGACCATACCTCTATGGATTCACTGAAATGATAATTTCTCGGATCACTCCCCATCCCTCCTTCAATCAATACCTGATTTACATTGTTCGGAGCTCCCTGGATTGCCACCACCAAAGCTAGTAATAGATCCCTGGTCTTCATAGTGTCAAATCCGGTACTTCCGGAACTGTTCCTCAGCTTTACCTGCAAATAAGGCACACCCCAAGACTCACACTGCTCTCTACTCGCTTCGGCCTCCCAAGCATTTCCTTTAAAGTTCAAATTCCTCAGATGTACTGCCAAGGGAGTCTCCTTATTTTCCAGTAATTTTGCAATTCGGTATACGGAATCCAGTCCTCCGGAATGAGAAGTTGCCACCCTCAAGCTTTGCTCAGGATCGGCTTCCCCTGCAATCTTTGGCTGAACTCTTCCCTCCCCAATTTTCATTATTCTTGGCTTCTTTTTTCCATAGTATTCATACATCGCATCTAACAATTCAGAAAAATGAAAGTCAAAATTTGTATAAATATTCTCCGGCATTGTCGGGGCTAACAAATGAGCCGTCATCATCGCCCTCATTAGATCTTGACTTTCTTTGGTCGTCCCCCTTCCAAACCCGGTCGGTTCTTCAATCGCCAAACGAAAATTTTTATCTACTCCCTTGAGCGTTAAATCGAATGGGTTTCTTTCCGATAAGATTATTTCTGCATTAGGCATATTTTTCCTTTCCAGCGAATCATAGACGATGAACTCCACTAAGTAAAGAAACGTCCTCCAAAAGAGAAGGACGTTTCAGACCTAAAAAACTGAATTATTTTATAACACTTTCAACGATATCTTTAGGTAAAGAAGCTGCACTCTTTAGTGCCTTTCTCACACTTTCACCTGCTTCGGTACCTATATCATCTGCTGCCCCGACTGCCGCCTCAATAGCCGATTTGGTCACTTCGATTCCACTCTCTCCCACGGAACCGGCTGCATCGATGGCACTTTCTACAGTTGTCACAGCTACATTACCGATATCTTGCCCAACCTCTGCCGCAGCTTTGATACCACCTCTCACTACTGCTCCTACGGTAGCCGCTACTGTTGTCCCCATGTCACCTACATTCTTAAGTGATCCGGTCACCTGATTCGTGATCGCTCCTCTCAAGGCAGACAGCGCATCATCTGCTCCCTTAATCGCAGATTGAACCACTTTCGAGGTTTCATCAATTATTTTATCCACCATTACTGGTCACCCCCTTTCTTAAAAGTCAATTTTTAACCTAATCCAGCTTAGCACAGATATGTAACATATTTCACTCATTAGGTCACAGTTTTCCCCATACTACTGTCCAAAAAAAGCCCGGCGTAGCTTAGCTAAACCGGGCGATATATTACTCGTCCAAGACGATGAACCTTTGCAGGTTATTCCCTTCATTATTGACAACCGGACTGAGCAATCCTTCACTATCCAAACGATATAAAGTCCCAATCTCGGGTGATGGCCAACCCTGGTCAATGCACCGTGCCTTTAAAATGACGCTTTCATCCTCTGTGTTGATGAAAGTACCTACGTCATAAACGTCTCCATCAGTATTTACAACTGCATCCTCGATCAGGCCGACTTTGTAGATATCGCTCAGAGAAATGGGGGTGGAAGCAGCCTGCTTAAATATTGCTGGCAGAAATACTATACTCGGCTCCTGATGCGCTACCACCGGTAGATATACTTCTTGCTTTTCGGTAGCAATTCTTTGGGCAGTCAGATTCTTAATACATACGACCAATGAGACTATCAATACAACAACTAAGATTGCCGCCATTACTAGGCCGGCAATAATTAACCAACGTTTCTGCTGATCGGTCATTGTTCCTCCTCTTTGTCTGGACTCTCTAATCCGATTTTCAATGAACAATATATCTTACTACGCCTTGGCATTCCAGCAACTGGGAGGTGCATAATCCACTCTATGAATCAAATGAAGATCGGAGACCTTTCAAAAACAATCGGTTTTTCAACTAAAACAATTCGCTTCGCAGCACAATTAAAGTTTTTCAAACTCAATTAATATTTGATTTGTTGTGAAAGACGATAACATTGGCTACGATGATATGTAATGCTCTTCCATCTTCTCATTTTCTCCAAACATAAAACTTGCCTTGACTGTCTCCCCTGCCAACACTTTCGGCATCCAGATCACATCATCGTCCCACATATCTCCGTATGGAATTTCTGAGATCTTGAACCAGGACGGTTTCATCTCCTCTGTCTCTTGGGGCTCTCCTGTCCAATCTGTGGTCAAGAATACCAACACCTGTTGATTCCACCCGTTTTCTAAAGGCGCAGACGGAAAGTAAAAATTAAGCTCTCCTACCTGTTGCATATTAATCGGCGTGATCATAATCTCCTCTTCTGCTTCTCTGATCGCAGCCTCCCTTATATCCTCACCAGGGTTCGGCTTTCCACCCACACCGTTCCACTTTCCCACTCCAAAGCCTCTTTTCTTCATCGCCAACAAAACCTCATCTCCCCTTATTAGCAGCAATATTGTCGCCTGTCTCAGTGGGGTATCCAAACCCGCCTCATATTCCTTCAGATTCATATGTTCCATGATAGACCTTTTCATACTGTATAAACCAACCAAAATGATAAACTAATTAATCAAACTTCTTGTATCATTTATCACCATTGTCACCGTAGCAACTCTTCTTCTGGTCGGAAGAGCTAATAATAATGCCCCATTACTGGGACTTACATCTAGCTCTATTCCAACCCCAACGCCATTCATATTCCAAGAACTCACCATTCCATATCTACGTACCCGGGTTTTTGACAGCAATCTGTCTCCCCTTGAGTTCTACTCGGAAACCCCAACCTACGTCTCATATCTCACCGGTTATCTCTCTGACGATCTCCAAATAAACAGTCTCTTGACCATCCCTAAGGGAACACCTCCACCTCAGGGCTGGCCAGCAGTTGTTTTCGTTCATGGATATGTTCCTCCGCAACAATACCAAACCACCAGAAACTATGCTTCCTTCGTCGATGCTCTCGCAAAAAGTGGCATCGTAGTCTTAAAAATTGACTTGCGTGGCCATGCTGATTCCCAGGGAGAGCCTGGTGGTGCTTACTATTCCGCAGACTATATTGTCGATACCTTAAATGCCTACTCTGCTCTAAAAAAATCTCCGGTAGTTAACCCGAATAATGTTAGCCTTTGGGGACATAGCATGGCCGGCAATGTCATTTTTAGGAGCTTCGTCTCCCATCCGGATATCTCCAAGATTGTTATCTGGGCAGGAGCGGTCTATACCTATGACGACATGAGCCAATTCCGAATTTCGGACTCCAGCTATCGTCCTCCTTCAACAGACTCACCCGTTCAAAAAAACCGTCAGCTTCTGTTCGATACCTATGGTCGGTTCGATCCAAGCAATTCTTTCTGGAAACAGGTAGTTCCCACCAATTATCTTACCGGTATTAAGGGATCGGTTCAGATTCATCATGCAATAAATGACGATGTAGTTAACATCGGTTACAGTCGGAATCTGACAAATCTCCTAGACTCAACAGAAATCAGGCATGAGTTATATGAATACCCGACCGGAGGCCACAATCTTACTGGAGTCATCTTTAATCAGGCAATCAAACGGACCACAGACTTCATCAAAGAGCAGAGTGATTAAGATAGAGTAGACTATCGATATGCCAAAAACATCGATCGAGTCTTTATACCAAAGCCATCCGGAACTTATCCGCTTTCAAACAGAAATTGGTCGACCAACCAAACTGGGAGAGGCTCTCACTATAGTTGGTCATCCTTTTGCCGAACCAGTCGACAACCAATCACTCCTTCGCATTGCTCTTGAACAAGGTCTGCCTCTCTCGGATGTTGAAACAGCTGAAAGGGTCATCGCCACTACCGGTTTTACTACTCGATATCTCTCCCACCGACCGGAGCAATCGTCCAGCCCGGAAAATATTGTTGACCGTACAACCACCATTGGTGCCATTCTCCTCAAAGAAACCATGAAAGCGAAGGGTTGGGAAGATATCGATGTTTTTATAGACACCTCTGCCTTTCTCCCCGACACCGTTAATCAGGGAGTCTTAGAGAAAGCCGGACTTAGTCCGGATCAAGTCTATACTCGTTCGTATCGTTACGCTTGCGCCGGAGCCGTCAGTGCCTTTATCGACTGCCTGTCCGACCCCGCCATGCAGAACGCTCGTATTGTTATTGCCGCTCTCGAACCGTTAAGTCATCTCTGCGCCCCTGAACATTTTTCTCAACTTGAAACCATCGCCATTCCCAGTATTTTTGGAGATGCCCACACACTTCTGGCCTTTACTCCCAATCATTTTCACTTAGAGAACAAGCAGGTATTGGTTCAACCGGATGGAGGAGTGATCAAAGTAAAAACTCTTTATAACTTCCAAGAAACTTTCTCTGAACCCGACACTATTCCAGATCACTATCGCTTTGCCAATAACGGTGAAGGAATTTTCCACCACTCCGACAAAGGTGCATTTCTTGATATTCCATATCCCACGAACGGTTCCACCATCTCCATGGATGGTATGAAAACTGGTTTCTTTTTCGGGGACCAAACTATGTTGGTTATGGCCGAACTACTTAACGAATACGGCAACCTTAATTTGTTAAAAGAGTTGGGCAATAAAAATGTCATCATCCATCCGGCCAGTAAACCGGTTGTTGACAGAATTGCCAAACTTCTCCGTCGTAATCCTCAAAAGTTTCTTGACACCCCCAATCTACCCTTCCTCATGGACAAAGCCAAACACTCCAACAGCAGTTCTGCTACTACTCTTAACCGCTGGCGCTACATGATCGAGAACGACCTGATCGACCCCCGGCTTCCCATGTTTTGGATTGCCCCGGGGATTGGATCTGCCATCGCCGGTGCTATTGGTTGGATTAAGGAATAGTTTTTCTTAATCCGCGTTTCTCTTTCCGCTGGCATTTTTACACCGGTTACTCGGATCATTGCACTCTCCCCGACAAGTGATATCTCCCCCATAAAGAACTGGGCACTCACTTGACTCGGTATTCACATACAACTCACAGGATCCTGACTGCCCTCCTCCTGGAGCGCAAACATATGAGCACCTTGTCAGCCCCACATTGGGACTCGATACTCCATAATTGTATGCACAGTCCGGACCACAACCACCACCACATCCCACCCTCTCAACTGAAGCATCCTTCTCATTCATCAGATTTATATACACCTTATATGACTCCGGATATGAACCATTGACCTGGTAAAAGTAAGGTTCCTTTGTTTGAGGGTCACATGGCATCTTATTTCCCAATACCCAACTTAAATATGGCAACGGCTGACCACAATCCGGTAACTCGGCCGGATAACTACCTTTTCTGTCATAGTAACTTTCCAGCAGTACTTGCATTTTGTGCAAATCGGTTTTTCTCACCCCATCATATGACCTATCAATATATCCTGAGAAATCAAGACTGAGAGTTACTCCCAAAATTGCCATTAAAGCTATCACCAATATTACTTCCAAAAGTGTGAATCCTTCATTTTTTACACCAGTCACTCAATCATCATTAAACCATTACCCAGTGGCCAAGTCCATCTATTACATCAACCTTTACACAAAATGCAGCGCCAAATTCCGCCCTCACCCGACCAATCAACTTCCTTTTGCCTTATCTGGGTAACAATCATTACACAACAATTTTGTTTCTGCCATAATGACTTAAATAGAGTCAAATTATGTCATTATCCAAGGAATTAATTCTGCTAACCGTGCTTGTCTTGGGGATCGGCACAAAAGACGCCTACGCCCAAGACAGTCTTAGTGTCCTTTATATCCCTCTGATCGGCATCACTTCCATACCAAATCCGGCAACACTACCTAATGGACCGGGAAATGTAACCTACCGCTACGCCGTCAAGAATTTCATTAAAGAGGTCCCCCTTACAGATATCAAAGTGTCCGATGATGTTTGCGACTCGGTGAAGTTCGTCACCGGGGACGACAATAGGGATTCCCGTCTTGATTACGATGAAACTTGGAGATATTCCTGTACCACAACTATTTCCCAAACCACCGAAAGCAGTGCCACCGCTACCGGCATGGCCAATGATATTACAGCCACTCACAAGGCTAACGCCACGGTAATTGTTGGCTCAGAAGATCCCGCCCCACAAGTCAGCATCGTCAACGCTACCAAAGTAACCTACCCCTTATTGTTATCTGCCCAAGGCAGTGAGGTTATCTTCACCTATAAAGTAAATAATCCCGGAGTTGTCTCCTTAAGCGACATCACTGTTACCGACGACAAATGCCAGAACATGTCCGGAAAGTTGGGAGACACCAATGGTAACAACCTTCTTGACCCTCACGAAGTCTGGATCTACTCCTGCACTATAAATCTAAAACATACGACCATCAGTACCGTCACAGTTACGGCCAAAGCCAATGGATTGACGGCCACTAGCAGCGACTCTATTACAATTAATGTAAATATCTCTCAACCGACGACTTCTCCGGGCTTACCGGAGTGGAAGATCGTTTCGGGTATTCTCGCGGCTTTTATTTTATTTATCATTCTTAAACAAAAAAGTAATATAAAGAAAAGAAAATGAATCCAATAAACTATCTCAAATCTATACTTGCCGTCGCTGTACTCGCAGGAGCAGCCCTAATGTTTAGAGACCAACTATTTCTCCCTGCAAGTAGAAGAACGACCGTCAACCCCACCCTCTCCGACAGTTCCTTCGGCTGGAAATTGCCATTAGCCATTTATCAACCCGGAGTGGGTCAGGTCAGAGAATCTAGTGCCTATTCGGAAATCCGCGATCCGGGAGGAATTCCTCGTGGACTTCCCGTTCGCCTAAAAATTCCAATAATCGGAGTAGACACGGCCGTTGAGGATGCATATATCACCCCTGACGGGAGAATGGACGTTCCGGCAGGTTCGGTCAACGTCGCCTGGTATGCCCTTGGTCCCCGACCGGGACAAATCGGTAGTGCCGTAATCGGTGGACATTATGGTATTGATAATGGTATACCCCGGGTTTTCTACAATCTGGACAAGATAAAGGTCGGCGACAAAGCGTATGTTCTCGACGATAATGGAAATACCCTCGCTTTCCAAGTCACTTCAATACGTCTCTTTGGCAGAAATGATGACTCCACTCCTGTGTTTATCTCCACTGACGGAAAGGCTCGTCTGAACATTATTACCTGTGAAGGAATTTGGAATCGCATCGACGACTCTTATCCCGAAAGACGAGTTGTCTTTGCAGAAGCAATCACTGAAACCCAAGCTGGAGTTACCCCGGCACCTCTTATCACCCCCAAACTTCCGGCTACAGCAGAAACACCAACTATTACCACGCTGGCAACGACTCCTTCATCTGAAGAAGTCACCGGTATAACGATAACTCCCCTTCAAATGATCATTTCCTCGATTATTATCGTCACCCTACTCTTTATTACCGCCAAGTTCATCAAGCAATAGCATTGTTAATCAATGATGTGACCTAGAGAAATTACTTTGTCGCTCCTTTGACCTCATTCATTTTTGCCTTTGCTTTTAGAATTTTCTTTATTTCTGCGGTCGGCACCTTTTGTTCGAACTTGATCTGTACGGTTTTCTTTCCCGTCATGTAACCCTTTTTTTCAAGCGTTTCGCGGTCTATAGCTTCAAGCACGAACGCTAGTCCGAAACTAATATGGTCCTTAAATACTGCGAATCCACCAAGAAGACCGCGATACTTATAAAACGGCACTCCCCAGCTTATTCCTTCCTCCGCCTCAGGAATGGTCGACTTGATTATTTTTCGAAGCTCTTCCATAACAGGACGGGCTTCTTTACTCGAACTGGCGATGTAAGCATCGACATCCTCCGCAATATAGTTTCTCATTTCTCTCCTCCAGTTTATTTTTAATTCAAATGCGCATAAAGGTCTCGGCGATGAAATCTCACACGCTAACTGTATGATAATTTCCCGATGGCCACTCTGTCAAAAAGCCTCTCAGGCCAAATCTTTATCCGTCAAAAATCTACAAAGTTTAACAAAAATTTACAGAGGTTCTAATCGTTATGGAGCTCCCCGCGGAGGTTCATCTGGCACCTTTCTTACTGAATAAATCTTCCTCGACCTTGACCTGGTACTTGACCTTGGCCTCTCGGAGTTGTTGAGTTTTGTCTATCAAACTGCTGGTAAAAACGCCTCATTGGCTCCTGACGAGACCACATGGTGTTGAATCCAAGGTAATCCAAAATGAAGGCAGTCAATATGATTGACATAATAAATCCAACAACAATCAGCAAAAAGTTCTTCTTATAAGAAAAGTCGTACTTTCTAAACATCATTATCCCCAGCACGATACCGACAACTGCCAATGCTGGTACCCAAAACGGGAAACTATTCAGCATTACCTGTAAACGCCACTGTCCCATTGGTCCATGCTGACGCAGTAAGAACAACGTCAGATTGCTCAAGAAAATGGCTCCAATACTCAAGCCTACTAAGCCGGCCATCATCAGCAGTGATCCCAACACAAAGAACCAGCGGGGTTTCATAGAGATCTCACTGGACTTCACCTTTGTCATGATGGTTTCTTCAAAATCGACTGGTATTATTTTTGGGTTTTTTGACATAGTTTTTTCATGATCCCCTTGGCTCGGTTGACACGTGTCCCTACCGTACCAATGGGAATTCGTAATATATCGCTAATTTCTTCATACGATTTTTCTTCTAGGTAATAGAGTGACAATGGTTCCTTGTATATTATCGGCATCTGATCTAAACAGTGATGCGCCTGATTTATTATTTCATTCTTAATGAATTCGTCTTCTAAGTTGACTCCGCTATCAAACTCTGTTTGATCATCCATTGGCAGCTGCCTCTTGTTTTTTCTCAAGGCATTCATCGCTTCATTGTGGACGATACGATATATCCAGCTGGAAAACTTCTTTTTCGTATCAAACCCATTGAGGTTGATGTAGGCTTTGATGAAGCTCTCCTGTACCGCATCCGCTCCCATGTGCTCATCTCCCATGATGTAACTGGCGTACCTCATAAGTTTTGTCTGATATCGGTTAATGATCTCAGCATAAGATTCTTTGTCCTTGGTACGGACAATCCCGATCACTTCCTCATCTGATAACTTGGATGTATCTCTCACAGCTATTTAATTAAATATAACTGATTGCATATCAATATTAATAATTCTACAAACTGCTGAAACCCCACTCTTATCTTATGAGTGAGGTGTCAGCTATTCGTACAAAGATGGTTATCGACTCATTCTGCCGCGTCCCATTCCTTGACCCATTCCGGCTCCATTTTGCAGACCAAGTCCGAGTTCAGCCCTTATCTTCTTAGCCTCGTCGGTTTTACCTTGTTCGGCCAGCTCGTGAGCTTCGGCAAACTTAGCAAAGTTTTGCTCATTCACAATCTGGGTTGCTCTGCCTCGTCCTGCCATTAGTGTTTTCCAGGAGTTGTAGTCTTTGTTCTCAAAGGCTTTCTCCATGGCCTCATGGCGTTCTTCGGTGTAATTTGGGCCCTTGACTGCTGGGTCACCTCGATAGGCAAGTATTGCTCTAGGAGCAATTGCTGCGCCTCCAATGACCAATGCGGTCAGTCCCAAAAGCATAGATGTTTTATTCATAATGTTTCACCCCCTTTCGTGCGTGTTAACTGATATCTACTAGTAATACAAGCAGGGGGCATATTTTCTTTCATATGACCTCTATCAACGCCTGACTTTTCTCCTAACAAGTGGTATCGAGACGTGGTCTCCGGACCTTTTCGAGCAACTTCTTGACAAAATGTACGACAACCTATATACTAGTAATCAGTCTAATGAGCAATCATTAGGTCAGAGCCTTACGCAAGTAAGCTCCTCCTTAAAGGTCTCAGCAATGAGATCTTTTTGTTTCCAAATTCCAACGCTTTAGGTAATTTAATCCACCGTTTAAGAAGCCCTCCCTAAATATTCGACATACTATCCTCCACCGAATTCTTCTGCTTCAATGCCTGCTCGACCAAAAACAACTGATTGGATCGAAGCAACGGTAGCTTGTCCAGGGTAAAAAATCCATATTCGGACACTTCGTGTGTAGGTACGAAATCGCCCCCAATTAAAATACCGGTGTAACACATATCCAAGCGAGCTGAATCACGGTCGGTTCGTGTTTTAAGAGGCTCATCCGCACTCACCACCAAACCGGACTCTTCTTTGATTTCTCTTTCCAATCCTTCCTTCGGGTGCTCACCCGCCTTTAAATAACCCCCTGGCAAACTCCATGCATGCGCCCGATATGTATGCTTAAAAAGAAGAATTTCATCCTTTTCATTAAAAATGATCCCTGTAACACCAATGAGAAATCTCTCTTGAAAAAGCCGCATTACAAACAACTGCACTCCTTTGGGTAAACGCAACGCTTTCCAAATTTTAGCTAGAATCGTTTTCACAAAGCGTTTGTGTCCTCCGGTTCAACACTCGGTTCATGTTTAAGCTTCTCGTTTTCCAACTCAAGCTGATGAACTCTTTTTGTTAATTCAAGCACTTCACCTTTCTGCTTTTTGATCTCTTTGTCTTTCCCTCGAAGTTTAAAGGTGGTGAGAATTGAATTAACGATATAAACCAAATAGGACAGTAACAAACCTGTTACCAACGAACCTACAATCACATAAAAGAGTGGAATATCCGAAAGGCTATAAATTCCAAAATTAAGCGTAACGGGGGTGAAATTGTATCTTGAAATATATACAAGACCGGACCCGACAACCAAAAGTAAGATTAAAACTAACATATCAGCCTATACTAAAACCTAATACCGTAAGTATACCTCAAATATTGTTAATTAAGAGAAATCTAACACAATCGATACTCGGCGAATAGGACAAAAATTAAAGCTTTTTATCATTCAGGTGATACGCCTCGCTTGTCCAACCGATAAGCTCTGCATCGATCTCCTCTTTTCTGCTTACATCAATACAGTTCTTGTATCCTCTTGTCGATGTCGGCACAGCTTGTTTCAATCTCGGACTATCAAGCTTACGGTTTAAGCCAAATCTGATCTCTAGCCTATCCTTCTTGGGAAGAGCGGCCAAGAAATCAAAACTCCCGAACAAATGGATACAACACGGAATAGATACAATCTGGCACTTCCCGATTTCTTTATCAACCATATTAACTAGGTAGTCAAATATCTCCTTAGCTATTTCCTTATTCTCAAAATGAGACTCAATCGATACTTTCCGGCAACTATGAGGCTGGCTTTTCTTCTTAAACACCCTTTCACACTTGGGACAAGTCCACATGATCTAATCATACTTAAAACCTTTGAAGATACACAAATTCACTCATCAATTTACAAACAACATTCTTGCGAATCTTACTGAGAAATAATGACTTAACCTATTTCAAACTAACATAAAAAGTGGACCCTACTCCCAGTTTTGATTCAAACCAAACCTTACCTCCAAGATTATCAACCAGTTTTTTCACCAAATACAATCCCAATCCGGTACCCAACGGCTCCTTCACCCTCACGTTATCTGCACGATATAATTTTGTAAAAATTTGTTTTTTTGCACTTTCGGGAATACCATAACCATTATCTTTAACGGAAATCTTCGCTCCTTCTTTAGATTTCTCAATCTTTACCTCGACTGTTCCTTTCTCCTGAGTATATTTGACGGCGTTTGATATCAGATTTTGAAAAATTACCCTTCCTGTTTTTATACCAATGTCGAGTAATGGGATGTCTTTTCCATAGTCTTTAATGATATCGATTTTTTTATCCGAAATTTGACCTGCCAATTCGCCGATAACCGAATCACAGATCTGTGCCAGGTCCACCTTCCCTCTTTCAACTACAAACCCGGCAGCTTCGATTTTAGTCGCATCTAAAAAACCCGCTACCAAATTCAACATCCCTTTTACGCTGTTTTGAATTAACTCTAACACCCCCACTTGATCATTTTTAAGACCACTCTTTTTCTCAAGAAGTAGCTCTAAATTCCATAATATTCCGGTAATAGGACTTTTAAGCTGATGGGATGCTAACGAAATAAATTCATCTTTTGCCTTATCCAACTCCAATTCTTTAGTGACATCTCTAAAAACCTCTATCACTCCAACAGTCTTGCCGTTAAAAATTACAGGCGTCATAGTAATTGCTGCAGGGAATTTCGTCCCGTCTTTCCTCTCGTAAATAAAAGTTTCCACGACTTTCTTACCTGACACAAACGCCTTTTGGAATGGGTGTTTCTCTTGCGGTATCAATACTCCTTTATCATCGTAAATATGGAGAACATCACTAAGTTTCTTGCCCAGAAAATCTTTTTGACTGCCATTCAATAATTTTTCCGCCGCCTGGTTCACGCTAATAATTTCTCCGTCTTTATCAGTCGCCAATATTCCGTCCCCCAAACTCTCCAGGAGCGCCTCATTCTTTGCCATAGATAAAGCCAGCGCGGTCCTTTCCTCTTCCAAATCAGCCAACAAATTTAGAGTCGCTCTTCGAATATCCTCAACCTCATTGGTTGAATCCTGGTCGGTCATCATTTTATACTTCTCTGTTTCTCAGTCTCTCTATTTCTTTTTTTAGCTCTATCATCTTCAGTTCCCTGCCTATGGCAGCCTTATTTATTATCTCAAGATCTACGATCTTCTCTTTAAGCTTTTGATTGACGATATCTAGCTCCTTTGTTCTTTCTTCAACTTTTTGCTGCAGACCGATCTTTATTTGCTGCTGCACACTCCTGCGCTCGGTGATGTCCTCAATCGACAATAATATTATCCTTGGTTTAGCCGGTGTCGGGGGTATACGCCTGGCATTTAAAAGCATTGTTTTCCGACCGATAGTCTCAAAGTTATGTTCCATTTCATAATCATCGAGTGTATTTCTCTTGGTAATAATTTCTCTAAGAAGTTTTTTCAATTCAGGAATATTCCATTGCCCATTACCCAGGTCATAAATGAACTGCCCCAAAGTCTCTTCACTTTTTACCTTGAAGGTTTCAAAGAAAGCTTTATTGGCCGAAAATACTTTTAATTCACCATCCATGATCAATAAAGGATCTCTCACTGTTTCAACAATATTCTCCGCGTACAAGCGCGCTTCACTCACCTTACCTTCCATCTCCTTATAATGGGAGTTCATCTCCTCCAAAACAGCTATCCTTTTCTTCAAGAGAGTAATTTCAGCATTCGAACTTAACCCAGTCTTATTCATTGATTCAATAAATGGTAATTGTCTAAAATTATAAGGCATAAGAGACCAAAAGCAATCATTGTTACACTTCACCTCCAAAAGCATCCTGCGCTCGCAGGATGCTATGAAATTAACTAAAAATAATACTAATTATTGCTGGTTAACATCAACATTAATATTTTCCGGCACGTTGATCTGTATACCTTCGGACTGCACTCCCCGCAAAGCAGGAAGTCCGTATACGTATCCCAGATAAAGCAGCACCAACAAAATAACGATTCCAACAATCAAACCCAATGACCCACCCGAATTATCGGAAGGTGGCGGATTATTTACAATAGTTGTCACTTTTCGTTTCACCTCCTTTCAAATTATTATTTCTTTATAATCTTTGTCCTGTTGCCAATCTGTAAACAATAATTATCAATGCAATAACCAACAGAATATGAATCAGATTCCCACCGATAGCAAATACGTTCAGTCCGAGGAACCAACCAATTATCAAAATCACGACAATAGTCCACAGTAAATCCATTTTATTTCACCTCCCTTCTTGTTAACTTCATTACATCTAAAGTATAGCAAAAATCCTGCCTATTCAGAGTTTCTTCTAATTACCCTAAGCTCTCTATACACTCACCAGTGTAATATCTTTTACATCAATTATTGATTTTTAAAACAATATCATTTACAGTAGAAGTAGTATTAAATAATACAAACAAATTAAATGAAGATCAGAAAGATTTTCTCTACGATTACATCATCATTACTGGTCTTCATTCCCCTCTTGACTACCTTTCTATATACTGCACCGACTCCTGTATATGCGGCCACTTCACCCAGCCTTGGACAAGCTGATAGTTTTGCTATTTTGGCGGGCACTCCAAACATTACCAATACCGGCACTTCTGCTATAACCGGAAATGTTGGGCTGGATCCGGCCACGGGGGCAGGTATTGGTTTAACATGTGCCGAAGTGACTGGGACAATATATGATAATGATGGCGCCTACACAGGTGGAGGTGGTGGAAGCACTGCCTGCCGAATAACCAATGCAGCCTTACTCACTCAGGCAAAGGCTGATTTAGTAAGTGCGTATGATGCTTTGAGTAGTGGGGATAATGCTACTTGTACTGTCACCTATGCAGGGACACAGGATTTGGTTGGTTTAAGTCTTGTCCCTGGTGTTTATTGCGCAGATGCTTTTGCGCTGTCAGGAACACTCACCCTTAGCGGATCGGGCGTCTGGGTTTTTAGATCGGCATCCACTCTCGTTACATCTGGAACTGCCAATGTCATAGGTGGTGATGCGTGCAGTGTTTGGTGGAAAGTAGTAAGCTCTGCCACCCTCGGAACGAACACAGATCTGACCGGAAACATTCTCGCACTAACAGACATCACCATGGCTACAGGAGCTGATTTAAGCGGACGAGCATTAGCTCGCAACGGAGCCGTGACTTTAGACAGCAATACAATTAACAAATCCAGCTGCAGTACCGTTCCGGTCACCAACAACCCTCCTGCTCCCACAGCTGCCCCTCTCGCTCCCATCGACTCTACATCAGCTCCCAACCCTCCCTGCCCCCCAATCATCGAGGGAGTAGTTGCTCCTGCCATAATTGACTCAAATAGAGTAGATGCTGATAGTATCTTTGTCAGCTGGGGTCCTTATTCTGGAACCGACCAATTTAACGTTCGGTATGGTCCTTCAGACGGCAACTGGTTATACAACACGGATGTCACAGGCTTCTCCACAACTCTCAACGGCCTCCCATCGAACACACCCCTTTGGGTCCAGGTAGCCGCAAGAAACGAATGTCAAATTGGAGAATACGGACCGGCGAGCCTCATCGGGAGAATTGCCCTAGTCAGTTATCCGGACACATTTGTTCCCCGGTTACCAAACACCGGATTAGCCCCTGAAGACAACTACTCGAACTGGTATATTCTGGCAGGAGTTTTGTTGGGATCTTCCGCACTTCTGATTTCAATTCGAAGAAAAGTTTAAGCTCCCTCAGGTGTCGAAACACATCGATCTACTATCGCTGCAAAAAAATATTCTGGCCGTGCTTTCTGGAATGCTGTTCACAATATCGTCGGTTGGCTTGTACCAGAGCATCAATTTTCATCACCTAAATAATACTGACAATAAAGTTTTAGGTATCGAAGACCAAAAAGACATTGTCGGGTTTCCCATAAGACTAATTATTCCTGCTCTCAATATCAACACTGGTATACAGTATCTGGGCTCAACGGAAGGAGAAATGGATGTTCCCAACAATTCCACAGACGTAGGATGGTTCATGCTGGGACCTCGACCGGGTGAAAACGGCAGCGCTGTTATCGCCGGACACTTAAACGAAAAAAAAGGAGGTGACGGGGTATTCGCTAATCTAAACAAGCTCAAGACAGGAGACAAGCTGTATATAGAAGACAGTAACAAAAAAATTCATTCCTTCGCTGTTAGGGAAAGCCGCCTCTATGACCCTGGATTCGCAGACGAAGTTTTCGTTCCAAACGGTAGTCCTTATCTAAATCTTGTTACTTGCGAAGGAGTTTGGGACAAAGATAAAAAGATCTACAGTAAGCGTCTTGTAGTGTTCACCGACATTATTTCTCAAAGATGATCCTTCCTTTTAGAAAAAGGCCGAAAGTTTTCACTACGATAAGCTTTTTTCACCTATTTTCTTGACCATCCCTTTCAGAGGATAACTTACATAAAATGTCGAACCCTTCCCTACCTCAGAATCAAACCGTAGCGTTCCGCCCGAAGCTTTCACTATTTCGTAAACAATATACAAACCCAAACCGGTT
>Ga0209417_1003420_pt1 | contig 21308 bp, 13 predicted proteins | sample RifGroF2_FD_184002 | JGI IMG/M metagenome (GOLD analysis project Ga0209417, IMG submission 184002) | Groundwater microbial communities from Rifle, Colorado, USA - Groundwater F2 (SPAdes) (version 2) | ecosystem: Environmental > Aquatic > Deep subsurface > Groundwater | place: Rifle, Colorado... | reverse complement strand
CCTGCCAGTATAACCATAATTACTAAGGATAATATTGCTCTCACACCTGCAAGAAATTTAAATGACTTATTGGAAACCTACGTCCCGGGTTCAATTTGGATGGTACATTATGATGGACCCCATCCGGCAATTCGTGGAATTGCAGAAGAAAGAAATGTGAAGATTTTACTTTTGGTAAATGGAAAAAACATGAACCAAAAGATAAGAAACGGTGCGGTATCTGAACTTGAAAATTGGGATTTAGGTGATATTGAAAGGATTGAAATTATTCGTGGTCCCGGTTCAGTAATTTATGGTCCCGGTGCAATTGAAGCAGTAATCAATGTTATCACAAAAAGTTATGAATCTGATAATGTCGGAGCATCAGTTCAGGCAATTACACCTTATAAATCTTATGGTGCAGGAATAACTTATTCTAAATCATTATCGAAAGACATCAATTTATATTCATATTTTAGTTTTACCCAAACAATGGGATTGATTCCAAAGGACGGATTTTATTTTTCAGGAAATAATGAATATGGTGATGTTAAATTTTGGCAAGATTCAATAAAAAGACCTTTGCAAGACTTGTATCAGGATAGTGACTCAATTCCCCAGATAAAAGCACATATTCAATTAGATATTGGTGAAAATACAACACTTTGGGCTAGATACAATAATTCAGGTACGGCTGTAAATGGAATTACAAAAAAAGCAGCTTATCAGACAGGATGGGATTCCACAGGAATGATAGTTCAAGGTCCTTATGTTAATTTTAATCAAACAAAAGACCAGCATTTTACAATTGCCTTAGACAATAAGTATGAAATTGATGATGTTTCAAATTTACATTCAGTTTTATCATTCGACTCTGAAAATAGTTCACGAAGTCAGGACTATATTCAAATGCATCCAATACAGTGGGCACCATCAGATTCGAGTATAATGTTCCAACTGGAAGACAAGTACAGTTTAAGAAATCGCTATTTTGCAGTTGCAGAAAATGAATTAAACCTTAAGTCGATTTACCAAAAGATATTTTCAGAAAAATTTTCAGCAGCATTTGGCATCGAATACTCATTTAATTATTGGCGTCACAGCTGGTCTAAACCTGATTACTATATTCGATTGGGTGACCACTGGAATGTGCTATCTGACGAAAATTCTCCTGCTTATGGATTCAAAGATTATTTTGGAACTGATTCCTCAGATACTTATTTTGTAGGGGGTGGATGGTCAACAAATACTTATTCTGTTTTTGGTGAAGCAAATTGGGAACCATACGAAAATACCACAATATTGCTATCCGGAAGAATTGACAAAGATGATTATTCAGATTGGCTCATTTCACCAAGATTTGCGATTATCTGGAAGATAAGAGAAGATGATTATCTAAAGTTAATTGCTCAGAGAAGTCTAAGAATGAATACTGCAGAAGAGCTTTTACTGCTGCATTTGAATGGTAATTCTCCAAAGTCAGAAAAGATGGATAACATTGAATTAATTTTCACTAAATTAATTGGTACTAATTTACTGTACAATTTCTCTACGTTTATATCCTGGATGGATATCTTAAGTTGGAATGACCCTTTGAGGAGTACCATCTTATCAGGAAGGCTGAATCTGTGGGGAATTGAAGCTGATGTTAGATATTATGAGACAAATTTTGATATTACACTTAATCATGCATTTTATAAGCAAATTTCATGGAAACTTGAGCCTGGTATTTTTGAATCAGGAATTAGTTATTCAGATTATAATAAGGAATATTATGGTGCAGTAATGGTTGGCACAGGTAATGATTTGAATAATATTCCTCAACATACGACTAAATTTGCAATAAATATCAAGTTATTTAAACAATCACTGGCTTTGCATGCAGATGCAAGGATGTATTGGAATTTCCCTGGTGCCCAAGATGGTATGGACATGATGAAAGCAATTATACCTTATAGTTCCGACAGCACAGATATTCAAGGAATTATAAATTTGATTGAAAAATATGATACGTACGGACCAGACTTTAGGGTTAATGCTTCAGTCAATTACACATTTTGGAATACTTTTAGTCTTACTCTATATGGTATGAATCTGATTGATTTAACCCATAATAAACGATTAAGATATGATACCGGTTCCAAGGAAGAACAATACAATTACATTATGAAAAACGGGTTAATTGTTGAACCATTAACAATTGGGCTTAGTTTAAAAGTAGTTTACTAAGTTAATAGGAAGATTCATTTATATTAGAACATTTTAAACAATAAAAGAAAAATTAATACTTTTCATATTTTTAATGATATAAATAAAATTGAAAATTTTCTAATTTAAAAAGAGGTCGACATGAAAAAAATCTTATTAATTCTGCTTTTTGTGATATTTTCAATTAGCAATTTAAGTGCAAAGACTGTATGGATATTCGATGAAACAGATAGTCACTTCAGTGAATTCTATAATGCAATCTGGGATAATTTAAAAGATACTGAATACGGTCCATATTGCAAATATGTGCCAAAGGGTGAAGCTAAGGACAAAATTAAACCAGGTGATGCAGTATTACAATTATCCGGACTTTATCTGGAAACAACCGGTGAACCTATTTTCACATACAATGTTCTTATGTTAATGATTGATAATGCATTCAATTGGAATTATCGTAGTTTCTATATGGATGCAGGAACTTACGTTACTCAAAAAGATAAAGCATCTCGTGCTGCAGAGGATATATTAATTTTCTTGAGAAAGGATTTTAAAATAAATTAAGACAAAGAAAAAATACAATTTTTAGGATAATTATAAGTTATACTTGAATTATAACTTATTTATTATATGAAAATTCTTTTTTAATGGAGGATTGTGCGATTTTTAAATATCTTCATTATTATCATTATAATGTTTTTAGCTTCTTGCGAAAATAGTGTTGAGAAAAATGTAGTTAAATGCGATAATGAAGTAATACTTGATACAGCGACCTCTAATCATGGTATATATGATCAATTAATATGTGATACAGCATGGATAGATGGTGATTGCTTAAGGGCAAAAATATCTTATGAGGGTGATTTCCCCGTGCCAATATTAGATTTAGTTTGGGATGGAAACGTGATGGAATCATACCCACAACAGGTTAGATTGAAATTATGCTTTTTTGATATTGACAATGGAGCAGACACTATGCACATTGAAATAGCCTATGATATATCAATACTGCGTGTCGGAGGCACAAACAACACAGTAATCATACACTTGGATAGGTGGAAACAGCAACTACTCTATCATTATTAATTTTTCTTACGGAAAATAAGAGAAATAGGCACTCCTGTGAAGTCCCAATGCTTACGAATTTGATTTTCTAAAAATCTCTTGTAATTATCAGGGACAAGTTTTGGATCATTACAGAAGAATGCAAAAACTGGCGGCTCCGTTTTTACTTGAGTAATAAAATTGATTTTCAAATCACGCCCTCTAATTGATGGAGTAGGGGAAAGATCCAAGAGAGGTACAAGCACATCGTTTAGTTCAGATGTTTTAATGCGAGTTTTACGTCTAGTATCAATTTCTTTCACGGATTCAATTACTTTGATAATTCTTTGCTTTGTCAGAGCAGAGATAAATTGCATAGGTATATAGCTATATGTTGGCAAAATTTCATTAAAATCCTTTCGGAATGAATCAGCAGTAAAAGTGTCTTTTTCTACCAGATCCCATTTATTTACTGCAATCAAAATACCTTTGCGAGCTGTATCGAGCATATTAATGATTTTCTTGTCCTGGTCTTCCAGTCCTCGGGTAGCATCCAAAAGTACAACACCTACATCGCATCTTTCAATTGCTCGTGCAGTACGTAAAATACTATACATCTCAATATTTTCTTTGATCTGACTTCTTTTGCGTAATCCTGCAGTATCAATAATTACAATTTCTTCCCCAAAATACTTATAAACACTATCTATAGCATCTCTTGTTGTTCCGGGAATATCTGTAACGATAGACCGGTCAAATCCGAGTAAGGCATTTGTCAGACTTGATTTTCCAACATTCGGGCGACCTACAAAAGTAACTTTTAGTCTAGTATCTTCCTGTTCTTCTTCTGGTTCATAATTTACTAAATTTGTTAAAGCATCTAAAAAATCTCCCGTTCCATGTCCATTCATGGAAGAAATCGGAATTGGTTCTCCAAGACCAAGTTTCCAGAATTCAAAGGCATAATTATCCTGAATTGTATTATCGCATTTATTTACAATTAACAGAGTTTCTTTTTTAGATGCTCTGAGAATATTTGCAATTTCTTCATCGAACGTAGTTACTCCATCTCTTCCATCTGTTACGAAAACGATAACATCAGCTTCGGATATGGCAACCATTGCTTGTTCACGGATAGAAGCATCCATGATTTCGGTTTCACCGGGAATAAATCCACCGGTATCAACCATTTTAAATTTCTTTCCGTTCCATTCGCTTTCACCATAAAGCCTGTCACGTGTAATCCCGGGCTCAGATTCAACTATTGCGAATCTTGAACCAACTAACTTATTGAATAAAGTTGATTTTCCAACATTTGGTCTTCCGACTATTGCTACTAAATCCATTATTGACCTAACAAAAAAATATAAATTTCGTTATATTTTATATAAATATTTTAATTTAGAATTCTTAAAGAATACAAAATTAGACAAAGAAAATGGAAAGTACATTAAAAGGCAAGAAAATACTTCTGGGAATTACAGGTTCTATTGCTGCATATAAAGCTCCAATGTTAATTCGTGAATTTGTGAAACTGGGTGCAGAAGTGAAAACAATAATGACACCTTCGGCAAAGGAATTTGTTACACCAATTACATTAGCGAGTGTATCTAAAAATCCTGTTGTCTGTGAAATGTTCGATGTTCCTACACAAAGCAGAGGAGCATGGCATATTCACTTAGCTCATTGGTGCGATATTGCACTTATAGCTCCTTGTTCGGCAACTACCTTAGGCAAATTAGCTAATGGGATTGCTGATAATGCTTTGGTCGCAGTAACAATGGCAATCCCTCGTACAACTACTTTAGTATTAGCACCTGCTATGGACGAATTTCCTGCGACTCAACGTAATTTACAAGTTTTGCAGAATGATGGGATTGTTATTATTCCACCTGAAGAGGGCGAATTAGCAAGCGGATTGTCAGGTCCAGGCAGATTAGCAGATATTGAGAAAATAATTCATAAAATAGAAGAAGTACTCGAAAAAAAAAATAATAACTTTTCAAACTTAGAAATTAAAAATCATATAGATTCTCTGATTAATTCACCTTTAGAAACGCTTGATGAAGCTATTGAAAAGGATAGATTCAATGCAGAATTGGAATTCACCGAAATGAAGCAAAAAAAACAATTTAATGAATTATCCTCTTATTACCATGGAAAAAAAGTTCTTATCACTGCAGGTCCAACTGTTGAAAAAATTGACGCAGTCAGATATATTTCTAACTTTTCTTCAGGCAAAATGGGATTTGCTCTTGCCGAAAAAGTTAAGGAATTTGGAGCAAAGGTTACTTTAGTTACCGGCCCGGTGAATCTTACTTCATCTGAAAGAATAATTAGAATTAACATAACTTCAGCTGACGCAATGTTCGATGCTGTATCCAATCACTTCGTTGAAAATGATATAATCATTATGGCAGCAGCAGTTTCAGATTTCAAACCTGTTAATCAATATGCAAATAAAATCAAAAAAGAAGCACTTGGCAGTAACTTAAATATTGAATTAGAAAAAAACAAAGATATCCTTTTTGAAATGGGTCAAAGAAAAAAGAAAGGGCAATGCTTAGTTGGTTTTGCCTTGGAATCTGACAATGAAGTTGAAAATGCCACAAATAAATTATCCAGGAAAAATGCTGATATGATTGTTCTAAATTCTTTGAAAGTGGAAGACAGCACTTTTGGTGCTGACAATAATCAAATAACAATCATAAATAAAAATGGCGAAGTGAAATATTATGAAAAGATGAGAAAGGATTTTGTTGCAATTTCAATTTTAGAATATATTGCACAGAATTTTTAATAGATATGTAAATTTACAATTTAAAAAAGCCCTCTTGGAGAGGGCTTTTTCATTTATTTTTTGAGTTTTACCAGTATTTTTGATTTTACTAGTTTTTGAGCGTGACAATCTGGACACATCCTGGATTGCATAAATTTATCAATTCCACCCGGGTGAATAAATGGTAAATCTGTTCCGGTTGTGAGTTCTTGTCCGGGAGGCTGCTGACTTATGATTGTATGGCAATTATTACATTCACTGCCAAGGACTTTACCGTCAGGACTTACGTGTTTATTGTCATGACATCTGAAGCAACCTTTTGCGTAAAGGTGTCCTAAGTTATTGGGGTAATTTCTCCAGCTCACTCTCATATATGGGAAGTAATTATCCTTAAAAATAGTATTTATATTTTTAATACTTTGCATAAGACTGTTTTTTTGCTTGACAATGACTTCAGGATAATGATCTTGATAGAAAGACAGAATATTATTTTTGATATCTTTATAGGAGCTGTCTTGGCTGATGTGATCGCTTTCCAAAGTTTGGACAGAAACTAATTTAATAAATGGAATTGACTTATCAATTTTATTAAATTTCATAAACGCATTTACAATTTTGTTTGGAACATTGTAAACATGTGAAGGACGATTATGACAATCAATACAGTCAAATCTGCGAATTGCAGAGCTTTTCAGTAAAGAATCAGTCATTTCAATATTATATGATTTATCAACGTAATATTTTTCTTTTCTGGTTGCTTTGTTGGTTACACGTACCCAAGGAATAATTTGGCGTTTATCGTCAATTGCATAATAGTCAATTTCATTGCTTAAATACATTTTCCAGTGAATACCCTGATTATTACCGAGTTCCACAGAACCACCACCTGTTTTGAGCAGCATGCTGATTTTATATTCTGAATTCAAAGAATCAGAAGTGAAAAAGTCAAATGAAATATTCTTTTCGCTATAAAAATGGCTTGGTGAATGACATTGTTCACAAGTTTGAGGAGCTGGTCGCAAATCATGAACAGGTGTTTTAATTGGTCTTGGATATTTTTTGAAAGCCACAGAGTATAACTGGTATGAACCAGAAATTTTTGATTTTACAAACCATTCAGCTCCGGGACCAATATGACATTTCACACAACCAACATGTGAGTGTGCAGAGTTCCCGTATGCCGTAAATTCCGGTTCCATCACCTGATGACAAACTGTCCCGCAAAATTCATCAGAATCCATATATTCATAAGCTTTGAAACTACCGTAAACCGTTGCAGAAACAAGAATAACAATAGCAACTGTACTTACAATCAATGCCGCTTGATGCTTAGGGTTATTTAAATCAATAACAGGTAATTTTTCTTCAGGAGCAACTTCAACTTTCAGAAGTCTCCTGTTTTCACGGAATGATCCAATTATAATTAACAAAATACCAAAAAGAAGGATTGAAGGCATACCAACAAAGGTAATTATTCCGGTATAGGCTCCGGTTTCAGTAGCTATAAATTCGATTATTGTAAGTATTATAAAAGCAAGAAAAGCAAAGACTGAAATTATACTTCCGGTAATTGATATAGGATTATAGAAGAAAATTGGGAACAATTTACCTTTCTGTCTGATTTTGCCTTTTGTAATTACTGCTTGTGCTTCCTCATCTTCATGTGATAGATGCCATCCGCTAATAATTGTCTTGAAAAGTTCTCCTGTAGTATGACCGGTAGTTCCTAAATATATATGAACAACCATAAAAATAATTAATGCAAAGCCAACAAGTGTATGAGTAATAGCCATTGGCCAAACCCCACCAAATCCAAAAAAGTTTTCCGGTGCTTTTTCAGGGAAAAGTAATGCCCAACCACTTATTATGATAATCGGTAACAATACAAACATTATGCTCAGATATCCAAGTTGCTGCATCGGGTTAAACTTACTTTGCTTATTAACTGCAAATGGATGAGGCTCCTCGTCGAAAATACCGATTAAATAAAATTTTGCCTGAATTAATAGCTTTTTAGGTAAGTTCTTTAAGCGTGGTATATAATATTTGTAATTTCCCGATAGTATATTCATAATGAAGAAGAATAAATAATTCAGGGAAAGTACTATACCACTAATATTGTGTGTGAGTACTGCTAATTGAAAACTAACTAATAATTCATTGTCGTCTGAAAAGTGCAAACTTATACCGGAAAGAATTAACAAGATAAATAATAGTGCATTGAGCACATGCCAAATTCTTAACCAGGTAGGATACAGATATATTTTTTCCATATTTTAATGTCCCTTTTTAAAGTACCATCTCATAAATGCGTGGAATCCGATTCCAATCAAAATAACTACAAATGCTATTACAGTGAAGCTATCCAGGAAAAGATTACGAGTTGTCCCAACTACATACGCATCACTTAGTAATGTACCGTTTATAAATCCATATTTCTTACGGGATTGAGTTTTTTCATGTTTATATAATTTTGACATTAGCACAGAATTTTTGGAATGGCATTCTTCACATTTCTTGATTGTTTTTTCAGGAGGCAGTAAATTATGCGATAGATTAGGTGGTGTATATGACGAATGGCAGTCCACACATCTTACCGTTTCATTATGTTTACCCAAACTTGGGAGCCAATCGTGTGCTTTATTAAAAGTAGCTATTCCATATTTAGACATCATTTTTTCATCAGCATGGCATTTAATGCAATAGACCATCTTAGTTTTTACAGCGGATTGAGGATTAATCTGATTGTCCGTAAACATCTTCAATGGAACTTCCACAACTGCGCTTATAGAGTGTTCACCGTGACAATATGAACAAGTTGGTACATCTGGATTTCCCTTTTCCAATGCAACACCATGAATACTTTGTTTGTATTCCTGAGAAACACCAATATGACATTTGGAGCATACATTGGCTACATTACTTTTTCTGATATTTGATGTAGGTGAACTTGCCTTTTCAAAAATATGTGCACCATGGCAGTCAGTACAAACAGCTGCTGCAGATATACCTTTGGATATTGCCTGACCATGAACGGAATTTCTATAGTTTATCAATGAGGTTGAATATTGTGTTTTAGTATGTGCTGCATCTAAGTGGCAAGACAAACACAAATCCTCTTGATTCTTTTTTAATTGAACAGCACTAACTTTAAAATTCTTTGTAACTGCTTTAGTATGGCAGTATATGCAAGTAGGCGCTTGTGGATTATTCTTATTTAGTTGAAAATAGTGGTCAGATTTTATATGTAATTCTTTTTCTTTTTTATGACACTTTCCACAATATTCTGTAGAGTTCATAAAATTTGTTGGAGAAGTAGGACTATTCTTGGTTCTTACTTGATGATTTCCATGACATCCTTTGCAGTTCACATCAGGTGTTCCTCCCATTCCATCAGCTAAAGCAAGTTGAGGATGGAAAGGATGTTTTTCTAAAGGAGCTTTATGACACGATTTACAGTCAACAGGTGTTATACGTTCTTTATGAGGTATGTCATCAGGATTAAAACCTTTATGGCATTCAACACATTTAAGCTTCCCATGAGCAGAACTTTTAAAAACACTTGCATTAACAGAAATTTTAATAGTTTTTCCATTCTTGTCCATTTCCATTCCTGCTTCGCCGTGACACATTAAGCAATCATCAGCAGTTTGTGCCGAAACAAAAAAGGAAAAAGTAAAAAATAAGATTAGTGGTATGACTATTAGTTTTATCAAATTATGTATATATGATTTCATGAGATTTTTCCTTTTATTAGGAATATTTATAACTATGGTAATATTATTTTCTAATTTAAAAAATAAGCCGCCAATGAACTTGCCAAAGGCAGCTTATTACAATTTATTGTTGAGTAATTACTTGCTTTCTTTCAAAGTAAGCAACCAATCTACCAAAGTGCTAAGTTCTTCATCTGTTGCTTTAATCTTAATGGCATGTTTTTTACCATTATGGTCATTTTCTTTCAGCAAAAATTTTGTTAAAAATTCTTTGTTGAATTCTTCAACATTTCCTACATCAGAAAGGTCCGGAAATTTATCTTTACCTTGAATGTCAAGTGATTTTATTCCATGGCAAAGATTACATTTTTTATCTAAATAGATATCTTTTCCTGTGGTTCCTTCTTCTGCAGGTAGAATTGCATAAGTGAATCCAACCAAAACTAATGCTATAATGATACTTTTTAAGTATTTCATCTATACTCCATATATAAATTGAAAAAGAATGAATAATCCTAACAGGATTATTCGTTAGTTCCTATATAAACTATTCAGCTTTTGCTTTTAAGCTGTTCAGCCAAGTAACTAATGCAGTCATTTCTTCTTCAGTACCTTTGTATTTAACAGGATGAGTTTTTTCGTTCAATTTTTCTTCCTTGTTTAAATACTTAGTAAGGAATTCATTTGTCATTTCTTTTGAACCAAAATCTGACAAATCCGGACCTTTGTCCATTTTTCCTTTAATTTCCAGTGAGGAAATGGAATGACAAGTATTACATTTGCCGTCTAAGAACAAATCTTTACCATCAGCTGTTTGAGCTGTTACGATACCTGCTACTAATAATACTAACATTGCAGCAGATACGATAATTTTAAAAGTTTTCATGTTTTACTCCAAATTAAAAAAATAATATAATATTAAAAATAAACTGTTATCTACTTCATTTGACAATTAAATGTCCAAAATAGTTTAATTAAATTTCTAATTCTAATGTTTTAGCATTAGAATCAAAAATGCCAACTTTGAATGTTGTCAAAGACATTTTACCATTTCCAACAAATCCACCGGAGATACCAACACCGTCAACAGTAGAAAACGTGTTGCCTGCATGGCAAGGGCAATCTAGTGTGCCATTGGAATTTGCGGGAGCAATCAAACCACATCCCTGATGAGCACAAACAGTAGTCATTGCAGACCAAGAACCATTTAAATGATGTGCAATAAATATTGCTGCTCCTGCATTTTTCCCCTCAATTTTCACAGATTTACATCCGCCTGCAGTAAGCAATTCAGGGTATGGTGTTAAATCTAATTTGAAAAGTTCAGGTGGTGGAATCTCAATAATTTCATTCTTTTCGCATGAATTAAATAATTGCGGTATTGTTGCTACAAATGCACCAGCACCGATAATTTTCCCGGTATTTAAGATAAAGTCTCTTCTTGATGTTTTATTGTCTTTCATTATTGTTGTCTCCTATTAATAGAATAAATGTACTTGGAATGCCCATTGTGAATGATAACCCTCAACGTGATCTTTATCTATGATTCTGTATTCAGGTATTATTCCGATATATGGTAATGGGAAAAATTTTGTTCCGAATACGTATTGTGTTGCGTGAAAATCTGATCCGTCAACTAAAATATCTGTATTAGCTCTTTCCCATCTTGCATAAACATAAGCAGATTCAAGTGGTTGATAAGTAAATTCTACGAGGAAATTATTTGTTTTACGCAAGTTTTGTTTATTACTCCACATAAATTCAGTCAACAAGGAGAATTTATCAATCATTCCTATATTGAAGAACAAATTTCCGACTGTATAATAATTATTGGCAAAATATAATCCATCATCTGTTTTCATCGGAGTATTCCAAAACCAATATCCGCCAAAAAATGATGTAACTCCCGAAATAATTTCAGGGGGATAGAAGCAAACTCTTGCAACAGCATCCATTGTGTTCCCAGAAACGATTGGTTCAGTACCACCTGAGTAATTTGTAACAGATAATGCATCATGCAAGTTTTTAGAATCAAACAATCCGAAGCTCAAACCAAGCCACTCAATTGCTTCATAATCAATTTGAGCACCCCATTCGGTGTAATCGTGCGGTAATAATAAAGAACCACGTGAAGCACCCATAACCTGACGAATTAACAATGTGTGGTCATCCCATTTTGTGCCGATTGCCGGTTGGAAAAATCCAACTCTCAGTGATGGAAGATTTGCACCGGGACGGAAAATAGCACTAAATGCATAAGGCTGTTGACCAGGATAGCGTTTTAAATCTTCTATTTCATAAGCAAGATTATAAAATCCTTCAAATTCTATCATTTCGTGTGGTTTAATAGAAATATAAGGATCTAATTGCATAAGCATATGATCTCTTTTAGGTTCTGAAAGTACTGTATAGCTGCTTGTATCGGATGAATTATGAATTTTCCTCACTTCCTGAGTTCCACCCCATTTTGCAGACTGGTAACGCAAATCTAATCCGAAAGTAACAATTCCGTCAAATAATTGATTGGTATTTTGCAAAAAATCAAAAACACCGCCTAAGCCAATAGCTGATGGTTCAACCATGGAAGTCATATTTCTTGACATCCAACCGCCTAAAGTACGAGCTCCGCCACCTTGAGTATTGATGTGGCAATTAGTGCATTTTGTGCCATAACTTTGTAAAATTGAATATTCCGGTCTGGAATGTCCTATATAAGTAATCACAAATAGTGCAATAAATAGAGTGAGTAATCTTTTCATTTATAACCTAACTTTTTTATACTTAATTTGTTTTTTTTCAATTTTCTTAATGAAAAAAAAGAACTCCACTATTTGTTCTTAAAGAAACAGACAATAATGGAGTTCAAAAAAAAAGAAATATTATAAACCTAATACTTCCATAATGTTATCCAAGATAGCTCTTGCATATTTTGGATTGTGAATACCATTTGATTTGTCTTCCAAAAGAACCTGATAAGCATAAGCAGCAGCAGCTTGATTTGGAGTAAGAACTAATGGTGCTGAAGAAGTTGCTTTCCAGCCAGTTGCTGTTCTCCAAGCTAATTCTTGCATCTTTGCATCAACAGCAGCCATGTCAGTTTTGAATTCATCGTAAAAACCTTCTTTATCGTTGAAAGTTTTTACTTCTTCATGACAAGGTGTGCAAGCAAGTGGATTTTGAATTTCGCCTTCCATTGAAGATGTTTTGAATGTATGACCACCAACACCTTCACCATGAACTGCAGGACCCTGAGTCATGTGGCAAGTAACACAAGCATCAGCTACAGCACTATGTACGTTAGATGATGATGGTGTTTTGGAACCAGTTGGAACCCAAGCAATATTGTTTGCAAAAACATTAGCTGCAGGGCTATGGTGTCCACCAAAACGGCTGCTTGTAATGTTATAAGAAGCTGCTCCAAAATCAATAACTGGAGTAGTTCCACGTGCTTGGTGACATTGACCGCAAAGATTACCAGCACCTAAGTCAGCAGTCGCTTTTGGACCAGCTGTTTCGTAGAAAGTAACATCGTTTGTTTTAGTCAATGCCCAGTCAGTTTCATCGTATTTCACGTGAATCTTGTGGCATGTACGGCAATTGATTGTTGCTGGATCATTGTAAGGTCCATTAACTGCGCCAGTTTCAACGTATTCAAGGAATCCTTGATGAGTATGGCATTCAGGGCAACCTGAACCGGCTCTGTTACCATAAAGGTAAATTTCGCCTTCTCCGTGTAAAGATTGTTCCCATTGTGCTGCTTTTTCAAACAATACTACGCCATTATTATGGCAAACGCCGCATTGTTCAGCACCGGATAATCCTGTATCCCCTTTGTCCCCTTTAGCACCAGTTGCGCCAGTTGCGCCTGCTGGTCCTTCAGGACCTTCGCATGCTACGAATGCAATAGATACAAAAAGAATAGGTAAAAATGCGTTTTTCAAAATATTAAGAATTTTTGTCATATTTCCCCCAAAGAAATATTAATAAAAATAAAAAAAACTACAGGGACTAAATTAATAAAAAACAAATAAAAAATCAAACAAATTTATTAAAAAAAATTATCCACATTTAGCAGTAAAAACAGCATAAAATAAGAATAGGAGTGCGTTAACAAGGAAAAAAAGATGATAATAATTAAGAAAAAATAATTTATTAGGCGTCCCTAAAAAGTTCTATTTTGGCTAAACTATGAACAAAAATTAATTTAAAACTATGTTTCAATAAAATATTTTAAATATTATAAGTTATATGAAAGTTTTAAGAAATATGATGTATCTGCTTGAAAAATAAAGATGTATATTGAGAAAGGACAAAATGGAAACTATTTTAGTTTATGTAGTTTCCTTAGTTTTTATAGTTTTTAACAAGTGCTTCAGCGGAGACAATGGCTGACTCTGTAACGCTTGTGCCAGACAAGAATTTGGCGATTTCAGTGATGATTTCTTCTCTGTTTAATTTATGTGAAACAGAAATATTTCGATTTTTTGACTCAATCTTTTCAATAGAAATAACACAATTTCCAGCTGCTGTAACTTGAGGTGAGTGAGTAATACAAATTATTTGATGAGTATGGGAAAATTTACGCATAAGTTCCCCAACCTTATGAGCAATTTTGCCGCTAACTCCGGCATCGATCTCATCGAAAACAAGAATAGGCAGGTTTTTATCAGATGCAGCAAGGGTTTTGAGAGAGAGTAATATTCTGGACAATTCTCCGCCTGAGGCAATCCGAGCAAGCTCTTTAGGTTTTTCGCCCAAATTTGAACTTAATAAAAACTCGCATTTATCAATACCTGTTTCATACATTAATAACTTATTAATATCAAGTTTTTGAATCTCATTCTCCTGAATAGTATTCAAATCAATTTTGAAATCAATAAAATTGAAGCCTAATTCTAATAATAAAGTTGTTATTTCAGTTTCGAATACATTTTTACTTGAAAATCTTTTTTCGGAAATCTCTTTTGCAAGAAGTTTACATATATTGTATTGTTGTTGAATTTCCTCAAATATTTGTTCACTTTTTTTATCAAAATTTGAATTATCGTCAACTATTTCTGAGAGTTTTTCCCTTAATTCCAAAATTTCATCCAAAGAACCATATTTTCTTTTTAATTGATTTAACTGGAAAAGTCGTTGATTAATTTCTTCAATTCTTTGTGGATTATATTGTAAATTTCCGAGATAATTTTCTGAAAAACTTTCAAGTTCATTGAAAAAGGGAATATGCTGATTTATCTCAAAATTAAATTCATTAAATTCTGATTCGAATTTCGATAAATAATCAAGTTTCTTTTTAATTAACGAAAGAATGGAATTTAAGGAATAACTCTCATTGGATAAAGCTTCATAGAGTTCAGATAGATTTGAATTAATAGCTTCTGAGTTTTCTAATAATTTTAATTCATTTCCTAATATCTCATCTTCATTCTCAAGAATATTTAAGGAATTGATTTCAGAAAATATGCTTAATTTTTTTTCAAATTTACTTTTTTCAATTTCGAGATTTTTTTGAAATTCACTGAATTTTTGAATTTGATGTTTTAAGGAAAAAAATTCTTTTTTGTATTGTTTCAATAATTCTAAATTACCGGCAAAAGCATCCAATATATCTAAGTGATTCGCTACGTTTAAAAGTGATTGGTGTTCGAATTGACCATGAAAATCAATAATTTTATCACCAATTTCCTTTAAAACAATAAATTGTGTGGGAGTATCATTTATGAATATGCGGGAATTTCCTGTAAGAGATATTTCACGGCGAATTATCAGGTTGAAAAATTTGTTTTTATCTCCAAATGTTTCGAATATATCAATCTCATATTTCGAAAGCAAATCCCAAACAGGATTATCGATAGATAAAATAAAATTTCCTTCGATAATAGATTTTTTTGCTCCTTCTCGAATAAAACTGGTAGATGCTTTCTCGCCAAGCAATATGGAAAGTGAGTCAATAATTATTGACTTTCCGGCACCGGTCTCACCGATTAGGATATTGAGACCGGATTCGAAATCAATTTCTATTGACTCAATTATTGCAAAGTTTTGTATTAAAAGCTTTGAAAGCATAAAGGCTTATTATGCGCTAAAAAGAGCAGCTTTAACTTCAGTTTCTAATTTATTAAATAAATCCACATTTTCTTTCATCAATTTTTTGAGAGCATCTTTACCTTGCACTCGGTCTTCGCCGTATGCATACCAAGAGCCGGTTTTAGCAACAATGCCTCTTTCAGTAGCAAGGTCTATCATATCGCCAATTTTAGAAATACCTTCATTGTAAAGGATATCTACTTCAACTTCTTTGAAAGGAGGAGCAACTTTGTTTTTAACAATCTTAATACGAACTCTATTGCCGATAATATCAGAACCATCTTTTATTATATCTTTTCGGCGAATATCAATTCGAACTGAAGCATAAAATTTAAGTGCATTACCACCGGTTGTTGTTTCGGGATTGCCGTAAACAATACCAATTTTACTGCGTAATTGATTAGTGAAAACTACCGAAGTTTTGGATTTGCCAATAGCCGCATTTAGTTTACGCATTGCTTGGGACATCAATCTTGCTTGTGAACCCATTTGGGCATCACCCATATCGCCTTCAATTTCTACTCTTGGAGTAAGTGCCGCAACTGAATCAATGATGATAATATCCACAGCATTACTTCTAACTAATGTTTCGACAATATCAAGAGCTTGTTCACCAAATTCAGGCTGAGATAAAAGCAGATTATTCAGGTCCACTCCAACTCGTTGGGCATAATTCACATCAAGAGCATGTTCAGTATCAACGAATGCAGCAATTCCACCCGTTTTTTGTGCTTCTGCTATCATATGTAGGCATAAAGTTGTTTTTCCGGAAGATTCGGGACCGTATACTTCAATGATTCTGCCACGTGGGATTCCACCAATACCGATTGCATTATCTACCGAAATTGATCCTGTAGAAATTGCATCAATCTTCACAATGTCACGGTCATTCAAATGCATAATTGAACCTTTTCCGTGCTGCCGTTCAATTTGTTCAATGGCCAATTTTAAAGCACGTTCCTTTTCTTTGTCAGGACCATTTTTGGTTTGTTCTTCCATTTCTGTTTGATTTTTTGTTTTAGACATATAAGATTAAATATTTTTTCAAATTTATAAAAAAATTAGGGATTTTCATAGAAAGTCTAAAAGAAAAACGAATTATCATATAAATATTGAAATATATTTATAAAAATCTTTTGCATATTAGGTTTATTTTTATTAATTTATATTTTTATAGTTATGAAAAATTCAAAAAATAAATATTTTTTGTAACAATTATTGTTTTGTGTTGTTTTAAGTAATAAGATAGAAGATAAAAAACTTAAAAAATAAATTTTCAACAAATTATATAGGTGGTTTTATGTTAAAGACAAACAAATTAACGAAAATCGGTATCAGCGGAGCGCTTTCAGTCGTTTTGTTCATGCTGGTATTCATAGGTCGTCTCGATGCACAACCTACAAATTATTGTGATCCGAGAACTCCTACAGGCTTTACAGCCCCAACATATTACTATTGCTATCCAGCATATTATTTGCAGATGTACGGTTATCCTGCATATTATTCAACAAGAATAGCAAATGTTACATTAAAAAGTACCAATGGTGGAACACTTTGGAGTTATTCCACTAATCCGTTAACTTTTGATGATATACCGGGCTGTTTCAAATTCTTCAATCAAGTACCTCCAATACAGGTAGATATAGGCGATACTTATGATTTTTCTGTTGATGTAGCCAATGTTTATGGATATACATCATATTATTGCTATTCTGGAACACAAGTGCCTTATACATTCCGTATGTTTATTGACTGGAATGCTGACGGTGATTACGTAGATGCAGGCGAATGGATAAATTCTCCAAGTAGTACAAATCCAATTAATCCTACACCTTCCTGGAGAGCAAACAGACCGCACTGGAATCCAACTCAATCGGCACCGCCTTGGTGTACGAATCAGCTTTATAACTATACTTACCGAGTTAAAATTCCGGATAATGTGGATGCGACAAAGGTTAGAATGAGAGTAATGGGTGCATATTATTATCCTTACTATGAAGATTATGAATATGATTATGGCTATATGAAATACTATATGTCAGGTAAAAACCCATGTTTGGCTTCATATGCTTATGATTATTATAGCTATGGCTATTCTTATGTTTATGCTTATGGCGAAACTGAAGATTATGTAGTAGAATTCCAATTACCATTGCAAGGTGTATTTCCATCTGATTTACCACCAAATGACTTGCTCTATGCTGGTGAAGATTATGATGGAACGACTAGAATTTTGGAAGACGAAGATGGTAATCAGTATTCATGGTTTTTCGAAAGACCATACGTTGAATTCAAAACTCCTCAGCCTGCCGGAATGAAAGTCAAATTTGAGATTAAAGGTGCTTTACCTTCATCCAATGTTGTTTATACAGGTCTTGATGCAAATGGAAATTCTGTTATAGATTGTGAAGGTATTTCTAAAGTAACATTCTACAAGTCAACAGGAAGTGCATCTCCATTAGGAAATGGTGTTATGAAAATCAATAATGGTGGTGAATATCAAGTTTGGATTACACTTTATAAACCAAATGGACAAGAAAAAACACTCATTAAGAAATTTACTGTATCATGGTTGAATGACCTTTCTGTTGCAGAAATTAATTCTCCATTGAACAATGAAGCACCAAGATATTATAAATATCCACCAGATGTACCTGTGCCATTAACAGCTACATTCCAAAACGTGGGTTTGAAAAATATTACTAAGTTCAGAGCATATGCCAGAATATACAGTTCAGAGGGTGTCTTGATACAAACTTACTTTAAAGATTTTGACACATCAAAACCTGAATACAATGTACTTACACCAAAATCAAAAATTATGATAGATTTCGGTGCTTATTCTTATTCTGAACTCGATAAATACAAATTGATAATTGAAGGTGAGCTTCTAAGTGCAAATGATATGGAAGCATTTAATGATTTTCTTCCAAGAGAAAATGACCCGCTTCACATCTTTGAAATTCAGGCTGAAACTGAAATTGGAGCTGTTGATATTATTATTCCGAATGAAGGAAGTACAATATATGCCGGTCGTGCTATTGAACCAACCGGTATGATTCAAAATTTTGGTGTGGGTGATGCTTCAGGTATTACTTGTACAATGGAATTCGAAAATCTAACTACCGGAACAAAGTTTATAAAGACAGTGGATGTTCCAGATGTGCCATCAGGTTTTTATAATAAAAGAACAGCAATTTTCGATGGTTTTGTCTTAGAAGAACCAGGTGATTGGAAAGTAACATTTACTGTAGCTGTTTCCGGTGACTACGTGCTTGATAATAATTCTGTTACTGAATACTTTAAAGTAATAGGTGGTTTGAAAGATGTTGTGAAAGTAGGTATCGGACAAGATTATCCGAACCTTAATACTTTTATGGATGCTTTGTATAATCAAGGTATGAGTGGTAATCTTACTGTATTACTTACTGATGCAGAATATAACTTGTATTCACCAAGTCCTGAATCACCAGCATGGGATTTATCTTCATATATCAATGGTTTGGGCTATGATGCAGTCTCAAAAACAACAAGATATTTGACATTCAAACCAAGTCCTCAAAGAGCAACACAAAAATCCAGTGTGAAAATTAATCTGCATGCGCAATCAGGTAAAGGGGTTTATTTCGGGCAGAATCGTTTCCCATCAAATCCAAATGCACCTGTTTACTTCGCTCCGACTTATGATATTAAGAAGAAATTTATGAACACACCAGGCTGCATTGTCTTTGATGGTGGAGCAAACAAATCACTTAAATTCATTCTTAATTCATTCTCATCAATTCAAGGCCAGGCATTTTTCTTAGGTCGTGGATCGCATGATATTCAAATTAAGAATCTTGTGATTGAAAATGGTACTCCTAAAATTGCTAGTAAAACTTCTCTTCCGAGAATGATTTATAATACAGCAGATGGCTGGAAATTCAATAAAGACTCACTTGAATTAGTTGAAGGCAATCAAGGTTTCTCTGCAGGTATTGCAAACAGAGGAACTCTTACTGCAGATATCTTTGAATCAAATGTACTTTATATTGATACTATTCCTAATTCGAACAATACTTTTGCAGGTAATGAAATTTACGGTTTTGGTTACGGTATTACATCAATGGGTATTGGACCACTTATAAATCCACGTTCATTGATGATTGAAAGATTCTATAACTTAAATAATAAAATTACAGGAAACTTAATCCATGATGTTGAAAGATCCGGTATTTTCCTAGGATTTGAAGAAGATGCAGAAATTAGCAGCAATAGAATTTATAATGTTGTTTCATCTGTTAATGATCAGTCTTATGGTATTGAGGCAGGTGCATATCCTTCAACAACCGGTTATGGATACAATAACGTTGGTTTGCAAGTGTTCGGTAATGAAATCAGTGGCTTAAATGATTCAAAAGAAGTTGCTGCAATCAAATTGTTACAAAATGGTCAGCAATATCCTAATCCATTAGGTGGCTGGATATTCTTCCCTGATACTGATGAAAAATTCTCAGTTTATAACAATATGATTTATGGTATTACTACTTCCGATAAAGCAGCCGGCAGATTTGGTATTTATGCTCTTACAGACAGAGATGCTGATGTATTTACTCCAAAATATCCTAATTATTTTGCTAGAGGAATGTTTATTGCAAATAATACTGTAATTATTCCTGATGACGGAATCAACAATATTGGTAATCAAGCTGGTATTGCAGTAATGAACTTTAACGGAGTTAAATTATTCAATAATGCAATTGCAATTACAGATAATCAGGTTGATAATAGTAATAGTCAATTCGATGCAGCTATTGCATTCCTAGGATCCTTCCCAGGAGCAACTACATTCGAATCTGATTATAATGCTTTCTGGTTAGGTAATAACCAAAACTTATCACATTACAGATTTTATGAAGTTGACGGAGATTCTCAAGTATTGGAAGCAGGCTACAACAATGAATACAAGAGCTTGTTGCAATGGCAAATGTGGACTAAAAATGATTTAAATTCAGTAACAGGATTCAATTTTGTTAATGATTACTTCATGACAACTCAATTACCACAATACAATAGAATTAAACAACCTTATCCATTAGGATCAGTATTGAATAACAGAGGTCTTGCTATTGAAGAAGTAATTGCTGACATTGATGGCAACGTTAGAGGTGATGGTGGTTACAGATACGATATTGGTGCATGTGAATTTAATGGAAATATGTACTTAAGAGATTTACAACCATTATTAATTTCTGCTCCGGGTAATTATCGTCAAACTGCTCCAAGAACATACAGTGAAGCTGAGTATATTATGACTAATGCTCCTGTTGAAGTTACTACTCGTATTTTCAATCCAGGTTCAATGCTTACAGTTGACGCAAAAATGGACTTGACTATTGAAGTTGAAAATCCTGACGGTAGTTATGAACCAGTTATTATGACTACAGCAACAGTAAATAGAATTGAATCCAATGAATTCCAGGATTTAAGTTTCAACTTAGCTGATGGTATGGGAG
>Ga0209417_1003416_pt1 | contig 21329 bp, 3 predicted proteins | sample RifGroF2_FD_184002 | JGI IMG/M metagenome (GOLD analysis project Ga0209417, IMG submission 184002) | Groundwater microbial communities from Rifle, Colorado, USA - Groundwater F2 (SPAdes) (version 2) | ecosystem: Environmental > Aquatic > Deep subsurface > Groundwater | place: Rifle, Colorado... | reverse complement strand
GATCTTCATAATTTACAAATATGTCTTTTTGTCCACAATAATTGTTTATAAAATCTTTACCTTGCCTATAATACTCTTCTATTTCTAACTCATCAGAGCTAATACCAATAGTTTTAAGATAAATAATCTTTCCTGAAATCTTCTGAACTACTACGACACTTGTACTACCTGAGCGATTTTTCTTTTTGCGTATAAACATATGCAAAGTTAATTTATTTTTTTGATTGCGACACCCAAAAAGGTGTCGCAAAAATTATAAATTATTGATTTACTGAAATTTGCAAAAGAAGAAAAAATCAAGCGACGAAGTCAGGGCTTTATTCCTATTGTTAGATTTTTTAATGATTGAGTGTTTCTGTTTTTCCAATCGTTAAATATATTATCCATTTTTTTGCTGAACGAGACAAATTCGTTGTTGTTATATATCACTTCATTTATCTTTGTAGGTTCAATAGATAATATTGAATAACCATCATTAAAAGGCTTGAAAATTGTTGATTTCATTGAGGGATAAACATTCCAGTAATTTTGTAGTGCATCAATATCAGCATTTGGTATTCCACCTTTCAGATGTGCGAGAATGTCCTGTATGTCTTCTTGTTCCTGACTGTCAATATATCGTGGGATATTAAGGTTGTAATCATTTTTCGGGTCGCTGATTTCTTCAATAGATACCATACGGCTATACCTTGAAACTTCAATTTGTTTAGTAAATACATCTACAATCTTGTGTATGTCCTTTTCCTGTAATCGATTTTTGTTTCCATCCTTAATATAACACTTACTCGCATCAATCATAAAAATACCTTTGCTACGGTCAGCATTTTCTTTGTCAATTACAATAATACAAGCAGGAATGCCAGTACCATAAAATAAGTTGGCAGGCAAACCAATAATTCCTTTAACATATCCTTTTTTTATGATGTTTTTACGGATTTCAGCTTCGGCATTTCCTCTGAAAAGTACCCCGTGAGGCAAAATTATTGCACCTTTCCCATTGCTTTTTAGGGATTTGATAATGTGAAGAAGAAAAGCATAGTCGCCATTCTTTTCTGGAGGAATTCCATAACCTGTAAACCGTTGGAATCCATCATCAGAAGGGTTGAATCCATTAGACCAGTTCTTTAATGAAAATGGAGGATTAGCAACCGAATAGTCAAACGTTTTGAGATATTCATGTTCATTCAGAAATAATGGATTTGAAAGAGTACTCTGTCCTTTAGCAATTTCAGCAGTAGGATGGTTATGCAATATCATGTTCATTCTACAAAGCGCAGCAGTTGCAACATCTTTTTCCTGTCCGTATATAGTCCCAATTCCATCAGCTTCATCAATAACTTTCAGGAGTAATGAACCTGAACCACATGTTGGGTCATAGAATGCAGTATGAGCAGAAGAATTTTTTATACCAATAACCTTTGCCATTATTCTACTGACTTCGCTTGGGGTGTAAAATTGTCCTTTACTTTTACCGCTTTCTGTAGCAAAGTGCATCATAAGGTATTCATAGGCATCACCAAGCAAATCATCATTTTCAGATCTGTTTTTACGAAAGTCTAGAGAAGAGTTTTCAAATATGGAAATTAGGTCTGAGAGCTTGTCAACCATTTCCTTCCCTTTCCCTAGTTTATTTTCATCGTTGAAATCAGCCACATCTATAATTCCCTTAAGGTCATTCGCCTGCGCTAATTCACCAATAATCTTGTTAATACTGTCTCCTATTTCTTTCTGACCTTTTAGTTTTACCATGTCAGCAAATCCACCACCTTTTGGTATTTCTATCAAAGCATTTGGGTTGTTAGCATTTTTGTCAGAGACATATTTCACAAAAAGCAGAGTCAGCACATAATCCTTATACTGACTAGCATCCATTCCTCCTCGAAGAGCATCACAACTTGCCCACAGACTGCTATATAATTCCGATTTTTTTATTGCCATTTATATTGATTGTTTCTAATTGTTTAAATTTTTATCCATCTTTTTTGATTCAATGTGTCCACTGTCGCTGTCTTTTTTTTAGCATAAACACTAAGTTGGTTATATATGCCCCTCATACCTTTTAAAGGTGTTCTTTGGTGTATAATATATTTTTCACAAATCATCAAAAAGAGATTTAGTTATTTTACAAAAATAGGGAAAAAATAATACAACGAATAGAAAAAAGGATGTTATATATAAAATATTTGTACTAATTTTTCAAGTAGATTAAAGATAATATAACACAACAGTAGCAAAAAGAAATTGAACAATTAAAGGATATTTTGGGCGAATATTGATTCACCCACAGATGTACTGGCAAATAAATTAGGGGCAACCGCAATAAATTTATGAGTATTGATTATCTGGCATGAAAATTCTATTACTGTACATGAAAGGTACTATAAAGGTACTATAACAGTACATGAAAGGTACTATAAAGGTACTTAGTCCTAAAATAGGTTTACACATAAAATTAAAATTATGAAAAAAGACTGTATGTGTTAGACAGGTCATGCGTTTGAGACAGGGCATGCTCTGTCTCTACTACGTTATGTGTTTCTATATTTATATATTATGCTTATTGTCGGTGTTTTAGTAAACAAAGTAGGGTTAGGGTAACTTTAGGGTAACTTTAGGGTGAAGTAAAGGCGAAGTAAAGGCGGAGTAATAGCATATAACGCAATGAAAATTAACAAGTTAAGTGTTTTTGTGTAATGTATTGAATATTAAGTTATTAAAAAAATGAGAGTGCGTATTAAAAATAATAATCTTTAATATCTTTATTTTGTATAATTTGTTTTCATTTGAAGCAATTTATTTAATATTTTCTTTAAGTATTATTGCGAAAAAGTATTTTTTGCTGTTCCAAATTATTTGGCGCTGTTAAAAAAAGTTTTTTTATTTTTATGTCTTAGTGATTGAGTTAAAAAAAATCTTTATGACCGCATTAATTTGAAACATTTTTTATGTGTTTAAATAAATCTTTTTCCCCTAATAAATAAGGGGTTTTGTAAGATAAAAAAAAAACGCAGGAAAAAATATTTTTGCTGTTAAAAAAAGATTCCTATATTTACCACAAAATTATATTCAATATAAATTTATTCATTATGAAAAGAGTATATACAGCATTATTAGTATTTTTTTATTTTTTCAATAACATATCTGCACAAACAATAACAACACAACCCATTGCAGGTAGTCCATTTTGTGGCGGAGATAGTGTTAAAATATCATATACTATAACGGGAGCATTTAATGCAGGCAATAATTTTATTGCGCAATTATCAGATGCTTCAGGTAGTTTTGTTAATTCTACAATTTTGGGTCTTGTAGTTTCTCAAACAGCAGGAACTATAAATGCTGTAATTCCACCTAATTCAACGATAGGAACTAAATTTAGGATAAGAGTTATTTCTACGTCACCAATAGTTTTAGGATCTAACAATGGTACAGATTTAACAATTAGTGTTACTTTTAAGGATTTGCCAGCTGAAGCATGTAGTAACATGCCACTATTCTCAATGACTCCCTTGCCTTCAGGAGGAGCATTTTCTGGTAGTGGAACAGTTTCTGGGACTAATTTTTATTCGCCAAGTTCTGTTGGAGCAGGAAGTTATATTGTTACTTATACTCATTTAGGTTGTTCTGTTAAGCAAAGTATTACTGTTGTAGCGGCAACAAGTGTTAGTTATTCTGGTTTAAATGCTACATATTGTACTCAAGATCCAGCAGCTATCCTTTTAGGTACTCCTAAAGGAGGAGTGTTTTCTGGTAGTGGAGTAATAAATAGCATGTTTGTACCTTCTCTAGCAGGAGCAGGAAACTTTACTATTTCATATACTCATAATGGGTGCTTAACGGATGCTACAAATCCTAGTAAAAAAACTGTAGATGTATATGATTCTCCAAGTCCAAATTTAGGAGCAGATAAAACTGTATGTAAAGGGGATAGCGTTACACTTACTGCTTCAAACGGAGTTGATGGATATACTTGGAGCTGGTCGCCTGGAGCAGGATCTTCTAATTTACAAACTATAAAAGTTGCGCCTACTATTACTACAACATATTTTGTTACAGCAAAAGCGAGTTCATGTAATGGTTTTGATACAATTATTGTCAATGTAAACCCATTGCCAGCAGCTGATGCTGGTCTGGATAAAACTGTATGTTTTGGTTATAGAGATACACTAAAAGCTACAGGAGGTATTTCATACTCATGGTCAACAGGTTCAACCAATCAAAATTTGGTTATTAATCCAACGATAACAGCAAACTATTGGGTTATTGTAACAGATTTGAATGGTTGTAAAAAAGCGGATACAGTAAAAGTTACAGTACAAGATCCTATTTCAGTTGATATAGGATTAGACAAAACAATTTGCAGTGGTAGCACGACATCATTAACCGCAACACCTTCTGGAGGTTCAGCTTATACATATACATGGAGTACAATTGAAAGTACTCAAGTTATAAATGTGTCTCCAGCAAGCACACAAAAATACTTTGTTACAGTAAATTCAGCAAAGTGTTCAGCTTTAGATAGTATTGCCGTAAATGTAAATTCTATACCGCAAGTTGATGCTGGTATTGATACTGCTTTATGCCTTGGAGATAGTATTTTAATCTCTGCATCTTTAGTTTCAGCTCCAGTTGTATTTTCTGGGTATACATATAAAACAACAAGTAATGGTCATTACTATTATCTTTCTAATAATCAAACAATTTGGACTACAGCAAAGACAAATGCAGAGGCTTATGGAGGACATCTAGTAACCATTAAGGATGCTACAGAAAATACATTAGTATCTGGCATTAATCCTGGAGTTAGAATGTGGATAGGATTTACAGATCAATTATTAGAAGGGACTTGGACATGGATTACAGGAGAAACATCTACATATACAAACTGGAATGCAGGAGAGCCAAATAATTCTGGCGATGAAGACTATGCTTTAATCAATTGGACTGGGACAGGTTGGAATGATGTAAATAATGCTTCTTCATACTATTCTATTATGGAATATGAGCCTCTTAAATGGGATAATAATTCTACTTATGGAAGTAGATATGTAAAGCCAGCAACTACAACAAAATATAAAGTAACTGTTACTTATGGAGGTTGCACCTCTTTAGATAGTGTTACTGTAACAGTTAAACCATTACCTATTGCAAGTGCAGGGCCAGATTTAACTATTTGTAGAAATAGTTCAGATACTTTAAGAGCATCTGGAGGCGGAACATATAAATGGACTGGAGGCGGAACTAATGCTAAATTATTTGTTAATCCTATAATTCAAACGACTTATGTTGTTACTGTTACAGGAACAAATTCATGTTCTGCGAAAGATACTGCTGTTGTTTTTATACAATACCCTACTGTTGATGCAGGGAAAGACACTTCATTATGTAAAGGAGACAGTATTAAAGTTACAGCAACAGGAGCAACTACTTATTCTTGGAGTAATGGAAAGACAGGAACAACTGTTTGGGTATACCCATTATTAACAACAACTTATATTGTAACAGGAACAGATAATAAATCTTGTACTAACACTGATAATATTGTTGTTTATGTAAATAATCCTCCTGTACCTAATGCTGGTATAGATAAGACGATATGTAAAAATGATAGTGCTACAATAACCGTATCTGGAGGAACAGCTTTAGCTATCTATAGTTGGGCTCCAGCAACAGGTTTAGGTAGTGTAAATACAGCTACAGTAAAAGCTTCACCAGCATCAACAACTACATATATAGTTACACTAACAGATGGTTGTTCGGCAAAAGATACAGTTATTGTTAACGTTACAGCATTGCCTGTAATTGCAGTTTCTGCTAATCGTACAAGTATTTGTGAAAATGACACTACATTATTAACTGCAAGCTCTGTAGGGGCAACGGCTTATGCTTGGTCAAGTACTCCTGTAGGAGCTTTTCAGGGAGCAACAAATATTGCTTCTCCAATGCATTAACCTACAGCAAATACTACATATAAAGTTACTGTTACTGGTGCTAACCCTACAAATTGTACAAATACTGCTACTATAGTAATCACTGTTAAAGCTAACCCTGTGGTTGATGCAATAAAAGACAGTACTATTTGTGAAGGAAGCACGATTGCAATAACAGGAACTCCTAATGGTGCAACAAAATATTCGTGGTCACATGGAGCAACAACCCAAACTGCAAGTGTAACTCCATTAGTTTCTACAAAATATATTCTTTACGTTACAGCAACAAATGGTTGTTCATCAAAAGACAGTCTTAATGTTACTGTTAATCCTATTCCTGCTGCTTATGCAGGCCCTGACCAAACTATTTGTATTGCAAGTGACAGTATTACCCTTACTGCGACTCCAAATGGAGGAACATATTCTTGGAATACAGGAAGTACAATACAATCAATAAAAGTAAAACCAACAAACCTTACTACTTATACTAATTACATAGTTAGTGTAACGAAAACAGGTTGTTCAAAATTAGATACTGTAAGAATATATGTACAAGCTGCTCTTGTTGCTCAAATTAATGGAAAGAATGCAGGAGACAGTATTAGTATATGTAGTGGAGATACAGCATACCTTACAGCTACAGGAGGATCAAGATACAAATGGAGCACTAGCGTAAATGATACCATAGCTCTGTTAAAAGTAAAACCAGCAACACGTTCTACATACACTGTTACGGTTCTTTCTGGAGCTTGTAGCGCAACCTCTAATATCATAGTAAAAATAAATTCAAAACCAGTTGTTGATGCAGGAACAAGCAAAACAATATGTTTTGGTGAAAGCACAAATCTTTTAGCTTCAGGAACAGGCACAGCTTATTTTTGGGCACCATCAGCAGGCTTAAGTAATGTAAATATCCCGAATCCAATAGCAAGTCCTATTTTAACTACTAAGTATTTTGTCACTTCAACATTGAATGGTTGTACAGCTAAAGATTTTGTTAATGTTAATATTAATGCTCTTCCTGTTATTGATGCAGGAAAAGACACTAATGTTTGTTTTGGTAAGTCTATAAATCTTACAGCAATAGGAGGTCCTAATTACTTATGGGAAACAAATGCTACGACAGCAACAATTACGGTAAGTCCTATTGTCACAAAATATTATAAATTAACAGTTACAAATCCAACTACTCTTTGTAAAAACTATGATTCTGTATTGGTTACCTTAAATTCTTTGCCTATTGCTAATGCTACAGGTTCTTCTACTATTTGCCAAGGAGGATCTACAACCATTACAGCAAATAATGCTAATTCTTATACTTGGGTTGCTTCAATTGGAACAAATCCTACAAGTGTAAAAACTCCTACGGTAACTCCTACTATAACAACAACATATTCTTTAACTATTACTAATGCAAATGGATGTGTAAGTACAAATAGCAGCACTGTTATAGTTAGTGTAGATGCATCTATTACTCCTTCAATATCTTCTGATGCTACAGCAAATACAATTTGCTCTGGCTCTAGCGTTAATATTGCAGCAGGCGGAGGTATTTCTTATAATTGGAATACATCACCTGTAAAAACTACATCTTCAATTAATGAAACCCCTACTATAACAACAACATACCTTGTTACTGTTAGTTCTGGAAGTTGTTCTGGAATAGCAAACATAGTAATTAATGTTAATCCTATTCCAGTAGCAGCAACAGCTGGTATTGATCAAACAATATGTGAGGGTGAAAGCGCTGTATTAACAGCATCTGGGGCAAATAACTACACATGGAGTAATAATGATTCTGTTGCTACGACAACAGTCACTCCAGCAACAACGACAACATATGGGCTTACAGCTACGAATAATTTCAATTGTTCAAAAACAGATGAGATTGTTGTGAATGTATTTACAATGCCTTCTGCAGATGCAGGAATAGACCAAACTGTTTGTAACTCTTCTGCAACTCTTATTGCAAAAGGAGGAAGCAATTATTTATGGTCCACAGCAGAAACTAATGACACTATAATAGTAACACCACTAACAAATACCACTTTTGTTGTTACAGTAAGCATGGCTGGATGTTCTGCTACAGATGATGTTGTTGTTTCTTATATGTCATCTATAAATCCTTATGCAGGAGCAGACCAATATCTTTGTGTTAAATGCACTACAGGAGTAAACCTTACAGCTTCTGCTGGTTCTACATATTCTTGGACCACCACAGAAACAACAAAATCAATAAATGTAAGTCCTATAGTAAACACTACTTATATAGTTACTATATATGCAGGAGCTTGTTCTGGCACGGATGATGTTGCTGTATTTATTAGTCCAAATATAGTTGCTTCGGCATATTCAAATGTTACACTTACTCTTGGCGATAGTGTTAAACTTTCAGCTTCGGGTGGTTCACATTATTCGTGGTCTCCATCGACAACATTAAATAGTGCAGATGTCCAAAGCCCTGTGGCAACACCTATCGCTTCTATTACATATACTGTTAGTGTTTACAATATTCATAATTGTTTTGAAACACAAAATGTTATAGTTACGGTTAGCCCAACCCCAGTAGCAAGTGCAGGGGCTGATGCATTTATATGTCCTGGAGCTAACACTCAACTCATGGCTTCTGGGGGAGTTTTTTACACTTGGAATTCTTCGCCTTCATTATCGGATACATCTATTAACAATCCAATAGCATCTCCAATAGTAACAACTACTTATATTGTTACTGTTAATGATTCTGCAGGGCTAATTGGTGTTGATTCAGTTGTTGTTTTTGTGCCATCAGCAGGCTTTGCTGCAAATGCAGGAGCTGACCAAACAATTTGTATTGATGATGCAACAATATTAAATGGATCAGGTGGTCAATATTATTCATGGTCTCCAACTTATGGTCTGGATAATTCTCAATTACAAAATCCTACAGTAACCCCAGCTTTGAATATTACATATATTTTAACAGTTACAGATATAAATGGTTGTACTGACATAGATGATGTTATTGTAAAGATAAACAAAGATAGTGTTCTTTATTTAGGAACAGACATTGCATTATGTAATTATGATACGATAACTATTGATGCTAACGTTGGAAGTAAATATCTTTGGAGTAATAATGATACTACCCGTGCTATAAAAGTTTATCCTAATATGAATAGCAATTATAGGGTTACTGTATGGCATAACTCAGGTTGTTCTGCTTCAGATGAGATTATGGTGATAGTTAATCCGCTTCCTGTTGCATATTTCTTAGGTTTAGATAGCACTTACTGTATTAATGACAATACAGATATTCTTCTTAGAAATACAGTTAACGGAGTGTTAACAGGTAATGGAATCAGTGGTTATTTATATATACCTTCACAAGCAGGAGTAGGCGTTGATTCTGTAAAATATTCAGTAGATAGCATGTATATAAGTAAAGCATCTATTTTCTATGATGATTTCAATGTAGAAAGAGGATGGACTGGAATAGATTCAAACTATACGGATAGTAAATGGGAAAGAGGAAAAGCAATAGCCTCAATAGCATGCTCAGGAAGTGCAGACCCATCGACTGATGCAACAGGTGATTCTAAAGGTTATATTTTAGGAAATAGGATAGGCTCTTGTTATGATAACAATCTTGCTACGACATATTATGTTAATTCCCCAATAATTAACTGTACTGGAGCTGACAATATTCATTTACGTTTCAAAAGAAATGCAGGATGCGAAGGAAATACATGGGATAATATGAATATTGACGTATTCAATGGAACAGCATGGACCACTATATTTAAAAATGACTTATCAAATTTCAATGATACAGATTGGGTTAGCGTTGTTTACGATGTAAATAATTATGCTAAAAACAATCCTAATTTCCAAGTAAGATTTGGAATAGGTCCAACTGATTCAAATGAACCATTCAAAGGTTGGAACATTGATGATTTTGAAATTTATGGATATATTAATAATAACTGCTCTAATTATGATACTGCTATTACTGAAGTATTTGATATGCCAACTGTTACAGCAGGAAATGATACTGCTATTTGTAAAGGTGACACAGCTTCTTTAATTGCGATAGGATCTGTTGCAGGAGTTTATACATGGAGTACAGGCGAAAATGCACAAACTATAAAAGTGGCTCCTACAAAATCTACTTTCTATTATGTTACTATTACAGAAAACAATTGTATAGATATTGACACAATGCTTGTTACTGTTAATAAAATTCCTCAACTTGAAGCAGGAAGTGATATTACTATTTGTAATGGACAAACTGCGAACATTGTTGCTACATCTGATGCTCCTGTTTTATGGAACACTGGACATAATACTACAAATTATAGTATTGCTCCAGTTATAACTACTATGTACTATATTACTGCAACAAATGTTTATAATTGTGTTAATAATGATTCTATTAATGTTGTTGTTAATTCATTGCCAACAACAAATGCTGGGCTAGATGATACTATTTGCTTAGGACAAACAACAACTTTAACTGCAACAGGAGGAGTAAACTATGTTTGGGATAATGGTATTATAACAAACACAATGGATGTTACTCCGTTAACAACTAAAACATATATTGTTACATCATATAGTGCAGAAGGATGTTCTTCTTTAGATTCGGTTATTGTTATTGTTAATACATTGCCTTTAGCTAATGCTGGTATTGATAAGCAAATTTGCTTAAATGATAGTGTTATGATTATTGCAAATCCTGGATTTTCTTATATATGGAGCAATGGAATAACTAATGATACTATATATGTAAAACCAATAGCATCTGAACAAGTTAAAGTTACGGTAACAGACCTTAATAATTGTCAAAACTTTGACTCCGTATTTGTTACTGTAAACACACTGCCAAGTATTACTTATTCGAATGATACTACAATTTGCTTGAATGAAACTATTACATTTAAAGTAAATGCAGATACAGTTTATTCCTATAATTGGAATGAAGGTTCATCTAGTTCATCTATAACTGTTACTCCTTTAGCAAATTCATTTTATACGGTTACTGTTACCAATGGTAATGCTTGTACATCTACTCATTTATTCTCAGTTAATGTAAATGCATTGCCTTTAATTACAGTTTCTAATGATACTACAATTTGTAAATTTGACTCGGCTTATATTTCCGCTACTGGTGCAGGAAGCATATTATGGAGCACAACAGAAACAGCAAACTCTATTTATGTTAAACCTAATATTACTTCTAATTATATTGCTCAATTAACGGATATTAATGCTTGCAAATCTTATGATACTGTTGTTGTTACGGTAAATGGTATTCCTTTATTAAATGCTGGTTCAGATATTACTGTTTGTAAGAACACTCCTACTGTATTAACTGCAATTGGAGTGGGTGATTTTTTATGGAGTACTGCTGAAACAAATCCTTCTATAAATATAATGCCTATTATTGATGCCAAATATACTGTTAGTTTAACAGATGGAAATGGTTGTACAAATACAGATGAAATAAACATTGTTGTTCTTGAACTTCCTATTGCTAATGCAGGAATTGACCAAACTATTTGTATAGGAACAAACACATCTTTAACTGCAACTGGAGGTATTTCTTACAAATGGAATAATAGTATTAACAACCAAGTAAATTATGTCAATCCTTTAGTTAATACAACCTATATTGTAACTGTTACGGATGTTAATAATTGTTCTGAAATGGATGATGTTGTTATTACAGTAAATCCTTTACCTCTTGCTGATGCTGGTTTAAATGACACTGTTTGTTTAGGTGTATATGCTAATCTCAATGCAACTGGAGGTATTTCTTACAAATGGAGCACAGGGCATACAACTCCAAGCATAAGCTTAAATCCTACTGTATCAACAAAATATTTTGTTACTGTAATGGATAATAATAATTGTAAAAATATAGATTCTGCTTGGATTATTGTTAAACCTTTGCCTCAAATAAATGCAGGTAATAATGTAAGTATTTGTAATGGGCAATCTTATAAAATAATTAGTTCAGTAAACGAAGTTGTTACTTACAATTGGTCTGACCCAATTACTCTTTCTGATATAACTATACCAGATCCTATTGCAACTCCAATTGCCTCTACAACATACACTCTTACTGTTACAAATAATCATAATTGTATTTCTACTGACGATGTAGTTATTGAGGTTGTGGATTTACCATTAGCTTCTGCTGGTGCAGATGTTTATGTTTGCATAAATAACATGTTTGATCTTTCGGCTTCAGGAGGAATTGAATATTTGTGGAATACTGGTGACACGACTAAAAATATTACTAAGCAAGCTCTTGTAAATACAGACTACGTTGTTACTGTTGTTAATGAGCATGGTTGCAAGAAAACAGATACTGTTTCAATATTTGTTAATCAGCTTCCTTTAGTTGAGGCAGGAAGTGACCTTACTGTTTGTTATGGAGATTTAGTTAATCTTCTAGCAACAGGTGCTTCTAATTACGCTTGGAGTAATGGAGTTAATACGGATAATAATGATTTTACTGCGACTATATCTAGTAAGTATTTTGTTACAGGAACTGATGCTAACGGTTGTTATAATGTAGATTCTCTGACTTTAACCGTTAATCCTTTACCTATAGTTAATGCAGGAAATAATCTTAGCATTTGTTATGGAAAAGATATTACTTTAAAAGCCACTGGAGGTATTGTTTATAATTGGTCTCCAGCAGGTACTCTTTCTGCTCCAACCGATTCTATTACTATTGCAGCTCCTATAGTTTCTACTAATTATGTTGTTACTGTAACTGACATTAACAATTGTTCTAATACTGACGATATTTTAGTTACTGTAAACAATCTTCCTGTAGCTAATGCAGGTTTAGATTTGACTATTTGTAGAGATGAAAAAACTATTATTAATACAGACTCTACAGGATTTTTACTTAATAATTATCAATGGTATCCTTCTACAGGTTTAAGTTCTGCAGGCATTTATAATCCTGTAGCAAAACCTAATTTTACTACAACTTACATTCTTACAGTTACTAATAATTATGGATGTACTTCTATTGATAGTGTAATAGTTAATGTTAATATCCCTACGGTATTTAATCTTCCTGCGGATAAATCAATATGTTCTGGTGATGGAGTTCAATTAATTGCTAATGGTGTCGCCAATATTACTTACAATTGGACTCCTGCTATAGGTCTTGATAATTATAATAATGATACTGTATTTGCCAATCCTGCTCTTACTACAAAATATATTGTTGTAGGTACAGACGTTAATGCTTGTACATACACAGATGATGTAGTTGTTACAGTTAATCCTAAGCCTTATATTTATGTGTATTCTGATGATAACAAAATTTGTAAAGGTTTTGCTACTTCTTTAATTGCTCTTGGTGATGCAGTTTATTATTCTTGGAATAACGGAGTTGTTGGTCAAAACATAACAGTTAGTCCAGATACAACAACTTTATACACTGTAACAGCTGTTAATGCTTATAATTGCGTTAATAATTATAGTTATACTATAAATGTGGACACATTGCCAATTGTTGTTGCTAGTGTTGATGATACAATATGTTATGGAGAGAAAGTTGCGATTAGTGCTACAGGTGGTATTATGTATTCTTGGGCACCTTCATATAATATGAACTTCAATAATATTCAAAGTCCAATAGTCTCCCCTTTAACAACTTCTATTTATTATGTCACAGCTACAGATGTTAATGGCTGTACTGCTGCAGACAATATGACAATCAATGTTAAACCTCTTCCTATTCCTAATATTACTCAAGATAAATATTCAATATGCTTAGGAGATTCTGTCTTAATGGTTGTTAATGGTGGTACTGACTATGTATGGAATAATGCAAGTACAAATGATAGTATTTATGTTACACCAACAGCTAATACTACATATTCAGTAACAGCAACAACAAATGCTTGTACAGCTAAAACTTTTGCTACTGTAACTGTTAATAAAATTCCTGTTGCTTTTGCTGGAATTGATAAAACAATAAATCTTGGTGAGTCTACAACTCTTAATGCAAATATAAACGACAATTATTTATGGTCAACATTTGCAAATACTCAATCAATTTATGTTACTCCAACAACAACAACAACGTATAGCCTTAAAGTATGGTCAAATGCTAATTGTTATTCTGTAGAAGATACCGCAACCGTTTTTGTTATTAATAATGTTCCAGTATCTGCTGGTGCTAACAAAACTATATGTTTTGGAGATTACGTTGAGATTGGAAGTAATGGCATTTCAGGAATAAGTTATGACTGGAGCCCAAATATAGGTATAATTAATAATAAGATATCTAATCCAACAGTATATCCTTCTGTTACTACTACATATACCGTTTCTGCTGAATTTGCAGGAAGTACTTCTACTGCAACTGTAGTTGTTACGGTAAACCCATTGCCAACAACAAATACTACTAAAAATATTGATGTTTGTTTAAACTCTTCTGTTAATATATCGGCAACAGGTGGGTCTTTATATACATGGTCGCCTTCTTATGCTTTAACTTATAACGATACAGCTTATACTACAGCAAGTCCATTGGTTAATACAACGTATATGGTTACGATTACAAATGTGTACTCATGTTCTGCTATTGATTTTGTTATTGTTAATGTGTTAGACTTACCTAATGCAGATGCAGGTTTTGACAAAACATTATGTTATGCTCAAACAGATACTCTTTTTGCAATAGCAAGCAATGGATTGGCTCCATATTCTTACAAATGGATACCATCGGAGTTTTTAAATAACAATTATTCTGACACAGTTCTTATTACTCCTTTAAAAAACAGTTCATATATATTATCTATTACTGATGCTAATGGTTGTACAGATAATGACACTATTATTGTAAACATTAATGCTCCTATAGCTGTTAATAATACACCTTACAAAATACTCTGTTTTGCCGATTCAAGTAATCTATCAGCTACTTTGGCTAGTAAATACACTTGGAGTACAGGCGATTCTACACAAACTATTAATGTTAAACCAACAACAAATACAACTTACTTCTTAACTCTAACCGATGTTAATGGATGTACAGCAAGAGACATGTTTAATGTTAATGTGACTCCTGAAAATATTATTAGCTTTAATGTTTTAGATTCTGCATATTGTATTGATGCCTTAGAAGTAAATCTTGAGGCTTACCCTGTAGGTGGAATATTTACAGGAAATGGAGTTTTTAATGATATCTTTAATCCAACAAATGCAGGTGTAGGAACTAGTATTGTTGAATATGCATTCGATACTACATATTTAAATAAAGTAAAATTATTCTATGATGATTTCTCTTCTGAAAGAGGTTGGACTGGTTATGGTTATGGTGGTTGGGAACGAAAACAAGCGCAAAGTAGCCCATGTGGAGCAACTGATTTTGATGCAGACAATTCTGTAGAGAATATGATTATTGGTACTTATATAGGACAGTGTTATGATAATAATATTGACAATACTTATTATCTAACATCTCCAGAAATAAATTGTACTGATGCAACTAATGTTAACATTTCATTCTCTCGCTTTGCAGGATGGGAAAACAATTCTTATGATAAATTTGTTGTTCAAGCTTGGGATGGAGTTGATTGGGTTAATGTTTATGCTAATAATAATGACCTAAAAGACAATAAATGGACTTACCAAAACTTCAACTTGGCAACAATTGCTGATGGTAATGCACAATTTAAAGTACGTTTTGGAATAGGCACTACCGATTACCAAACTAATAACATTGGATGGTATATTGATAATTTTGAAGTAAGAGGTATTGTTCAAAATACTTGTTATGCTAAAGCTTATGACACTGTAAAAGTTGTTGATCTCCCTATTGTTAATGCTGGTATTGACGCCACTATTTGTATAGGTAATGAAACTACTCTTAAAGCTTCTGGTGCAACTCAATATTTCTGGAGCAATTCAATTATGACAGATACTAATACCGTTAGTCCTGACACAACTACTCAATATATGCTTAAAGGTATAAACGCTTACGGTTGTGTTAATTTTGATAGCGTAATAGTTAATGTAAATCCTTTACCTATTGCTAATGCTGGATTAGACACTACTGTATGTCCTGAAATGTCTGCTTCTCTTACAGCTACAGGTGGAATAATGTATTATTGGAATACACTTGAAATTACACAGTCTATTACAGTAACTCCAAGTGAGAAAACTACATACATTGTCACTGTTGAAGATGCAAATACATGTTCTTCTGTTGACACTGTCATTGTAAACTTATTCCCATTGCCTAAGATGAATGCAGGTACTGATTATACAATTTGTATAGGCGACAGCATTACTATCAATAATAACAGCATAGGATACTTTAATTGGACTCCTTCTGCTTCCCTTAATGATGATAAAGCTAAAAAACCTATTGCTAAACCTGCGTCAACAACTACATATACATTAAAAGTTACCGATGGAAACGCTTGTACTGCTACGGATGATATTATAGTTAATGTTAATCCTCTGCCTATTGTTACTGTTACTACATTAAAACCTGTTATTTGCTTTGGCGATACTAACATTGTTACTGCTACAGGTGGTAAATTCTATTCTTGGTCAAACGGATACAATAAAGATTCATTCTGGATTAATCCTGATAGTACTATAAAATTGGACGTTACTGTTACAGACTCTAACAAATGTGTTAATTATGCATCTATAAATGTTATTGTTCAACAATTACCTATCGTAGATGCTGGAGTTGACCAACAACTTTGTATGGGTGATTCTGTAACATTGCAAGCAAACGGAGCTAAAACTTATGTATGGAGTACATTAGATGTAACTCAAACTATTAAAGTGTCACCTATACTTAATACTACTTATGTCGTTGTAGGTTCTGACAGTCTAGGTTGTTCTTCTTATGATCAAGTTATTGTTTACGCTCTTAAAAATCCTATTGCTTACGCAGGAGAAGATGATAGCATTTGCGTTGGAGGAACTTATATTTTAAAAGCAACAGGTGGCAATACATATACATGGAGCACTGGGGCAAAAACTATTATAGACACTATTAAACCTTTAGCAAGCAACACATACACTCTTACTGTTTATGATGCAAACAGTTGTTCGGCTACAGATGATGTTGCTATAAGCACTATATCAATATCAAACCCATTGATTGCAATAGATGGTGCTACAGAATTCTGTGAAGGAACAAAACCAAACCTTACTTTATCTGTCGAAGATAAATATTACAAATACCATTGGTCATCAGGATCTACGACTCCTGTTGTAAAAGTGGAATATGCAGGAAAATACTTCGTAGAGGTGAGTGATATTAATGGTTTATGTAAAGCAGTTTCTGACACTATTATTGTTGATATGATTAACAAACCTATTGCTAACTTCACTCATAAAAAAGAACAACTTGATGTAGAATTCTTAAACTTATCTAAAAATAATACATCAAGCTATTGGGACTTTGGCAATGGAACAACTATTGACGGAACCGAAAATCCTAATATGTCATACTCACAAGAGGGTGACTATAACGTTATGCTTGTTGCTTCTAATGTATGCGGAAATGACACTGTTTACAGACTTGTTAAACTATCTTCCGTTGGTATTGCTGATGCCAATATTAATGGTGAAAAAATTAATATATATCCAAACCCTTCTGATGGAAAATTCATTGTTAACATACAAACTAATAACAACAAAACTCTAAACATTAAAATAACTGACATTACAGGACGAATTATCGAAAACAATGACATTGAAGTTTACAACGGTAAAGATAATATTAAGCAATACAACCTTAATAATCTTAACAATGGCGTATATTTAATCAATATCGTAACTGAAAACACTGCTATCACAAAACAAGTGATTATACAAAGATAAAACAATTAGTTTTTTTTAACTAAATCCCATACAGCAATTAAAAAAACTGTATGGGATTTTTTTTTATTTTATATTAATCAATAAGATAATTACAATTATTCATTCTTAAATCCTAAGCCACTTAAGAAAATTGATTGCAGGGAATTATTTTAATTGCAAGCCCCATCGGTATCAAAATATTAAATAATAAACTTTTTCTTGTTATATAGAAATATTGTTGTATCTTTATATCATGATTTCATAAACCTCAAAAAATTTATTATTATGGCTAATGACAATATGATTTCCGTTGAGTTTACAGCTCAAGAAATTGCAGATATTGCTGCGGCAATACAAGCAATTAAAACAATTGTTGCCCCTAAAGCTATTAACCTGACACCTAATGAAAGGCATAAATTTGCTCGTGTTAGTTATGAAATGGAATATTGGACGCAGAATGTGCATAACTACATGGTCCTAAACCCAATACTTGTGCCTCCATACATCAATTTGCCTGAACATGAAAAGGACATTAAGGCTCGCAATGATATGCGAACAATGCTTAATGGGTTAAAAGAGATCACCGAAATGCTTGATGACACCAGATTATTGCTTGGAACGGATGTTTACAATAATAGTATTGCTTTCTACCGCAATGTTAAAATATCGGCACTACAAAATGTTCCTGGTTCTACTAATATTTATCAAGACTTGCAACAACAATTTCCCGGAAGACCTAAGAAAAAAATACCTCCAACCCCTTAAAAACAATAAATATGCAGGGACTTAAGCTCTATAAATATGTTTTAACCCTCTCTGAGAGGTATATAGCCCGCTATGCAGAGGTTTTTCACCCTCTCCGAGAGGTATATTACCCGCTATGTAGAGGATTTTAACCCGCTCCGAGAGGTATATTACCCCCTATGCAAAGGGCTTTTAACCGCTCCGAGAGGTATATTGCCCGCTATACAGATGTTTTGTTAATTTTATCATCGTCTTGTAATTATTTTAGTTATTTATTTATTCTTTGAAAAAATCTATTTTTTACAAAACACATTTATTAGCACCCAGACACACAAATTAGGGATAGTCTCAATATGACATTTTTATGCAAGTATACCAAAATAAATAATTTACCATATTAAATACATCTTAAAACTATTATCTTACAACTGTCACATGACCTATATGTCTATGCTTTTTACCATCAATATCTCTAGTGATAATTAACCATACATAAACACCCATTTGAACTCCTTCTCCTTTACCTCTAACTCTACCATCCCATGGCCTTCTTATGTCATTTGTCCAATATATTTCCTCACCCCATCTGTTAAAAATCCACATTTCAAAATAATTTTCATCTAATCCTGTTATTATCGGATAGAAGTAATCATTTAATCCATCTCCATCTATAGTTATTGTGTTAGGAGCATAAAATCTATACGTTTCCTTTACATTTAACGTTTTTGATATACTATCATAACAACCATATTCGTTTCTTACAAATAAATCAATAATATATGTCCCTGGTTTTTCATAATTGTGTTTAGGGTTCTGCATCATTGAATAATTGTTTTTTCCTGAAATTGTATCTCCAAATATCCAATACCAATATGTAGAACCCATTGAAACATCTGTAAATTTTACTTCTGGCGAACTAGTCTCTATTTCTTCAGGAGAATATATAAAATCCGCTTCTGGATAAGGATACACCTCTACATAATTACTAAAGTCATAGATATACGAACAACCATCAGTTCCTTTCGCTTTTATACTTATATTGAATGATCCAGACTCATTATAATCATGAATTATATTATTACCAAGCCCATAAGTGCTATCTCCAAAATTCCATTCTATACTATCTAATTTTATAAAAACAGACATATCGTCTGATACTCCAAAACTAACAGCAATAGGAATACAACCTTTTGCTAAAGTTGGAGCTATTTCAATAAAGGGTTTTGGTAACACATAAATTTCAATACTGTCATAAATATCATTTGTACAATTATCTTTTATTGTTACATAGAATTTTTTATCCTCTTTAATGTCTATTTGTCTTACACTATTTTGAGAAACATAGCCATCATTCCATGTAAAACTATAAGGTCCATCACTTCCTCCTAACATTCTAATATATATGTTCATCGTATCTTCGTAGCATTTTGGATTTCTTCCATCAATTGTAATTTGCGAAGTCATCTTTGGATATTGATTAATAAATATACTGTCAGATGTAATTATACAGCCATTATTATCCTTAACTGTTGCTATATAGGTATTGGATTCACTTACAGGCATGATTGTTTGGCGTGCTCCTAAAGTGTATCCGTTATTCCAAGAATATGAATATGGTTGTACTCCTCCTCTAACATTTACCGATAATTCTACACTTTCATTCAAACAAACTAATTGAGAATTACTAGTTGTTATTGTCAATTTTGGTGGCTCGTTTATTATTGCACTTAATACTGTATCACAACCCAGAGAGTCTGTGACTGTGACTGTGTGAATACCTGCTCCTATATTTGTAATAATATCAGTTATTTCATTGTTACTCCATATATAAGAATATGAAGGAGAACCTCCTATTGTTGTAACTTTAGCTCTTCCTGTTGCTTCTCCTGCACATTTGACATGAAGAATGTCTTCATTTAATATTGAAGAAAATAATATTGTTGGTTCATTTATAGTGACACTTAAAATAGTATCACAGCCTAATGAGTCTGTTACTGTGACATTATAAACTCCAGCTATTAAGCCTATAGCACTGTCTGTGGTTTGAGATAAAGCATCATTCCATAAATAAGTATAAACTCCACTACCTCCTGTAACTGTTACCTTCGCACTTCCATCATTACCGCCATGACAACTTACGGCTCTTATGTCTGATGGGATTGCAAAGCTCGCTCCTAATAATGTTGGTTCATTTATCGTGACACTTAAAATAGTATCACATCCCAGTGAGTCTATGACTGTTACATTATAAACTCCAGCTATTAAGCCTATGGCACTATCAGTGGTTTGAGATAAAGCATCATCCCATAAATAAGTATAAACTCCACTACCTCCTGTAACCGTAACCTTCGCACTTCCATCATTACCGCCGTTACAACTTACTGCTCTTATGTCTGATAGAACAGCAAAGCTTGCTCCCAGTATTGTTGGTTCATTTATCGTGACACTTAAAATAGTATCACATCCCAGTGAGTCTGTTACTGTTACATTATAAACGCCTGCTATTAAGCCTATGGCACTATCAGTGGTTTGAGATAAAGCATCATCCCATAAATAAGTATAAACTCCACTACCTCCTGTAACTGTAACCTTAGCACTTCCATCATTTCCTCCGTTACAACTAACTGCACGAACATTAGAGGCTAATGCAAAGCTTGCTCCCAATATTGTTGGTTCATTTATAGTGACACTTAAAATAGTATCACATCCTAATGAGTCTGTGACTGTGACATTGTAAACGCCTGCTATTAATCCTATTGCACTGTCACTCGTTTGACCATTATTCCACAAATATGTATAAACTCCACTACCTCC
>Ga0209417_1003415_pt1 | contig 21331 bp, 17 predicted proteins | sample RifGroF2_FD_184002 | JGI IMG/M metagenome (GOLD analysis project Ga0209417, IMG submission 184002) | Groundwater microbial communities from Rifle, Colorado, USA - Groundwater F2 (SPAdes) (version 2) | ecosystem: Environmental > Aquatic > Deep subsurface > Groundwater | place: Rifle, Colorado... | reverse complement strand
CCAAGCAAATGTCGTTTAAAAGTTTGGCCCATATTATTCAGGCCAGGATGGAAGAAATTGTAGTTCATTTTTTCTATCAGATACGCAAATCGGGTTATGCTGATAAACTGGGCGCCGGAATTGTTATTACCGGAGGTACTTCATTGTTGCCTAACCTGTCACAACTGATCAAATTTCATACTGGCTTTGATGTTCGCATTGGAAAACCGAACCTAAATAATTTTGTTCCCCGGAAAGAGGTTTACGATCCTCGTTTCTCAACGGTTTTGGGATTGTTGCATATGGCTGCCGCTGAAGGCAACCAGCTAAAGGGAAAAAAGAGACAAAAAAAGAATAACGAACCAACCGGCCCGGGAATTATTTCAAAGGTTCAGACCAAAATTGTCCAAACGGTAATCAGTTTTTTTGATGAAAATACAGCCGATTCAGATATGTCGGAGCCGGAAAAGTTTAATTAGCCGGTCATATTTAATCATTATGTAGTTCATAGTTTAAAAAGAAGATATTGAATAAAAATTAAATCGTTGCTGCCTTATGATCGATGAAATTCTCAACTTCGGATTTGAACACCCCGATTCTTCCATTATCAAAGTGATTGGTGTTGGTGGGGGAGGGTGCAATGCTGTCAAAAACATGTTTGAAGAAGGCATTGAAGGTGTAAACTTTATGGTTTGTAATACCGATGCACAGGCGATGCAAAACAACCCGGTTCCTACCCGCATTCAGTTGGGCGTGACTCTTACTGAAGGGAGGGGCGCCGGAAACATGCCGGAACAGGGTGAACAGGCTGCTATTGAAAATCTGGACGACATTCGCTCTGTGCTTGAAGGTACCACGAAAATGGTGTTTATCACCGCCGGCATGGGGGGTGGAACAGGAACCGGCGCCGCTCCGGTTATTGCCAGGCTGGCGCGTGAACTGGATATACTTACCATTGCAGTTGTAACTCTTCCATCACAATCAGAAGGCAAACGAAGATTTGAACAGGCTCTCGATGGGGTTGAAAAACTAAAGGAACATGTGGACAGTATGCTCGTAATCAGCAACGAAAAACTGCATAAAATATATGGTAATCTTCCGGCCTCAAAGGCATTTAAAAAAGCTGACAACATTATAACCACTGCTGTAAAAGGAGTTGCCGAAATTATCACACTACACGGTAACATAAACATCGACTTTGCAGACGTTAGTACGGTGATGGCCGGAAGTAAGGTTTTCATTATGGGCACCGGTTATGCCGACGGTCCTGATCGGGCCATGAAGGCTGTTTCATTGGCGCTTGAATCGCCCCTGCTCGACAGCAGCAGCATTCACGGAACAAAAGATATTCTGCTCAATATTATTTCCGGAACAGAAGAAATAACCATGGGTGAAATTGGCGAAATCATTGATTTTCTTCAGGAAGAAGCAGGTCAGGACGCCACGATCATTTGGGGAAATGGCTGCGATCCGAAATTGGGCAATCAAATAAGTGTGACCATTATTGCCACAGGGTTCGATGTAAATCCGAACCGTTTGTTCCAGAAGCCGGCCGAAGTGATCAACCTTGAATCCGAAAAAATGGATTTTGATATTAATTTGGATGATGATGAACCTTTAAATTCAAATGAATCATTTGGATATAAAAATGAGCCTTTAAAAAAACCGGTATTTGAAACACAGAAAACTCAGCCCGTTTTTCAGACTTCCAGAGGAATGAAAAAGCCCACGAAAAAACAAATAGTAAAACCAAATCCTGAGGCAAATGTTGACAACTGGTTTTACAGGCAGTTCAATAAATTGTTTGATGACAACGATACCAGCTTGTCGGAACAGGTGGATGAGAACAATAACAATTGATTAATTATACGAAAAAAACATAATCATGGCAAACGAAATTATGAATTTTGATTTAACCGTGAATTCAGGTTCAATCATCAAAGTAATTGGTGTAGGTGGTGGAGGTGGTAATGCAGTAAATCACATGTATTATCAGGGAATTCGTGATGTGGATTTTATGGTTTGCAATACCGATGCCCAGGCGTTAATCAACAGTCCGGTACCGTTCAAGGTGCAACTTGGTTCCTCTCTGACTGAAGGTCGTGGGGCGGGAAATAAGCCGGAGACTGGCCGCGATTCAGCCATCGAAAACATCGAAGATGTGAAAAAAGTACTGCAAAACAATACCAAAATGGTATTTATTACCGCAGGGATGGGTGGAGGTACTGGTACAGGTGCCGCTCCTGTAATTGCTGCTGCCGCCCGTGAGCTTGGTATTCTAACTGTTGGAATCGTAACCATTCCATTTCGGAATGAAGGGCGCCGCCGCATCAAACAGGCTATTGAAGGCATTGCTGCCATGGAATCGCATGTCGATTCGTTGCTGGTTATCAACAACGAACGCATCCGCGAAATGTATGGCGATTCAAAAATATCAGACGCATTTGCTAAAGCTGACAATATTTTAACCACAGCAGCAAAGGGAATCGCTGAAATTATTACTGTTCCGGGATATATCAACGTCGATTTTGCCGATGTGGAAACAGTGATGCGCAACAGTGGGGTGGCATTGATGGGAACTGGAATTGCTTCTGGTGTCAGTCGTGCATTAATCGCTGTTGAACAAGCCTTAAATTCACCTTTGCTGAACAACAACGACATCATGGGCGCGCGTAATATTCTCCTGAATATTACTTCAGGAATCGAAGAAATTACGATGGATGAAATTGGAGAAATTACCGATTACGTTCAGGAAAAAGCCGGCAATTCGGCTGATCTGATTTGGGGTAACGGTGTTGACGAAGCTATGGGTGATAAAATTTCGGTGACCATCATTGCTACCGGATTTAGCACGAGCAGTATTCCTGAAATGGTGATCAATCAAAATCAGGAAAAAATTTACCATACCCTGCACGAAGATGTTTCAACTGGAATGTCTGCACCTAAAACTGAAACAAAATCGTCGATTGAAACCGAGTTGTATGGTTCGAAAAGCGCCAAACAAAAAACATTTGAGTTTGAAATTAATCCAAGTGGCTACGACGAATTTGAAGAACTTTACGGAAATAATCATTCCAAAAAAGGCGTAACCAGTGGAGTGGCCGAACCAGTTGATTTTACAGAGACTTCAGAAGAAACCGTAAATGAATTGGAGAATATTCCTGCTTACCGCAGGAAGAATTCGAATTTCTTTGGCTTTAAAAAAAAAGTAGATGAAAAATTTTCCCGCTTTTCTATTTCACCGGATGAAAATAATAATGTAATTTTGAGGGATAATAATTCATACTTGCACGATAACGTTGATTAATTTCAAAGAAATGAGTTTATTTGAACAAATAAGTAATGATATTTTGACTGCGATGAAAGCCCGGGAGAAGGAAAAACTCGAAGCTTTACGTGGGATCAAAAAAGTCATGATTGAAGCTAAATCAGCGGCGGGTGCAACAGGCGAATTAAGCGATCAGGAATGCCTGAAGATAATACAGAAATTAGCCAAGCAGGGAACAGATTCAGCTACCATTTATAAGGAACAGGGCCGAATTGATTTATATCAGCAGGAAATATTTCAGGTAAAAGTTTTTGAATCGTATCTTCCGCAAAAAATGTCTGATGCAGAATTGGCAGAAGCAATTCAATCAATTATTGCAGAAGTTGGTGCAACAAGCATTAAGGAAATGGGAAAAGTAATGGGAGTAGCTTCCAAAAAGCTGGCAGGACTGGCTGACGGGAAGGATATTTCGGATAAAGTGAAGGCGTTGTTAAGCTAAAGATAGAATGTCGGGACTTGAAATCTCAAGTTTTGTGCATTTGGGGTGGAAAAAGGAAAGCGGGCAGAGGCCCGCTTTCTATTTTTAGGAATACTTCATTCGGACGCCTGCCAGCCGCAGGCAGGGAATTAGTTTTACAATTAAAACGTTTCAGAAGGCCGATCCTGTTTCGTCCGAAAATAGACCAAAGCAATGATCATCGTCATCTATCGGACAACTTTCATTACCTATTTCCCCTTTCTATAAATATTTCGCTGGGGCAGGTCTTGTATCCTGGCAGAAAACAGTGCCATCGGTACTAAATATTTATAGAACAAATATTTGCCTCAGCATATGGAGTGCCGTAGGTACGAAACATTAGATCGAACTCACATTATTTTCAGGAAATCTTCTGTTCCCAGTTCTTTAATTCAATCAAAAAATTTTCTTCTGAACATAGATTTATAAACTGATAAAAGCTCCAAACAGATTTTGTTTATATTTGACTTAATTTTGAGTAAGAATCATTAAGCCCGGCAAATGGATAAAGTAATCAAAGAAGGTATAACCCCCATTATTATTCAGGAAGTACTTACCAAAAAAGAGTTAAAGAAGTTTATTAATTTGCCTGCTGCCATTCACCAAAACCATTCCAACTGGGTTCCTCCTATTTATATGGATGAGTGGGAGTTTTTCAATCCTGAAAAAAATAAGTCATTTCAATCGTGCGATACGATTCTGCTGTTGGCTTATCGTGACCACAAAGTGGTAGGTCGCATCATGGGCATCATTCACAATAAATACAATGAACAACACCAGGAAAAAAGCGCCCGGTTTGCATTTTTCGAAACTTGGAACGATGAAGAGGTTGCCAAAGAATTAATTTCTTCGATTGAGAACTGGTCCATCCAAAAAGGAATGAACAAGTTGGTAGGTCCGCTTGCATTTTCAGACAAAGATCCTCAAGGTTTTCTGATTGAAGGATTTGATGAGCCTGCAGTTATTGCATCAAATTGCAATTTCCCGTATCAGATTGAACTACTTGAAAAGAATTTGTACTCTAAAGAAGTTGATTTGGTTGTATACCAGATTAAGATTCCTGATCCTCTTCCTGATTTTTATCTCAGAATTCAGGAAAGAGCCATTCGGATGAATCCTAGCCTGCAGGTTTTGGAATTTACTTCAAGACGAAAAGTAAAACCCTATATCCACCCTGTTCTTCGACTTCTCAACCAGACTTTCACCGAAATTTTCGGATTCATTCCATTTACTGAAGCCGAAATGGATGATTTTGCCAACCGCTATCTTTTTCTGATCAATCCAAACTTTATTAAAGTAGTAGTGAATGAAAAAAATGAAGTTGTTGCATTTGTAATTGGCATGTCGCACATTGGCGAAGGAATTCGGAAATCAAAAGGATACCTGTTTCCTTTCGGAATTTTCCAGATTTTCGCGTCAGCCAGAAAATCACATCAGTTGAATTTGCTTTTGGGTGGCATCGATCCTGCATACCGGGGTAAAGGACTGGACGTGATGATGGGGGTGAAAATGATGGAATCGGCTACTGCCAAAGGAAAAACGCTCATTGATTCACACTTGGAACTTGAATACAACAAAAACGTGCGTGCCGAAATGGAAAAAATGGGCGGTGTTGTGTACAAACGATTCCGGGTTTTCGGGAAAGAACTGAAATTGTCATAGTATTCAGTCGCAGTGGTCGCAGTCACAATGTTCAGTATTCAGGAATCAACACTTATAAGGGTTTTGCCAACTGCGACTGACCACTGACCACTTTTTTCCTTTTCCTTATTTCTTATTCCTTATTGCATATTCTATTTTCAATATGGATCATTGATTATTCTTACCTTAGAAATGTTAAATTTGCGCATCAATCCCAATATTTTTATCCTGAATTAGCGAAACTCAAGGTGGCAGATATCATTCAATTACTTCCCGATTCAGTGTCCAACCAAATTGCAGCCGGTGAGGTCATTCAACGACCTGCCTCGGTTGTGAAGGAACTGGTTGAAAATGCCATTGACGCAGGAGCTGATCGAATCAAAGTCAATATAAAAGATGCCGGTCGAACATTGATCCAGATTATTGACAATGGTTGCGGAATGTCGGATACTGATGCCCGAATGGCATTTGAGCGGCATGCCACCTCAAAAATAAAATCGGCTGACGACATTTTTGCCATCCGTACCATGGGTTTTAGGGGAGAGGCACTGGCTTCCATTGCTGCCATTGCAGAGGTTGAACTGCGAACCAAAGAACACGATCAGGATCTTGGGACTTTTATTCACATTTCAGGCTCCAGAATCATTACTCAGGAACCAGTTCGTTGCGACAGCGGCACCAATTTTCAGATTAAAAATCTTTTTTTTAATGTTCCGGCCCGGCGTAAATTTCTGAAATCGAATCCGGCTGAATTGAAACACATCATTAACGAAATACAGCGAATCGCTTTGGCTAATCCTGAAGTTGCCATTTCTCTCCATCACAACGGATCAGTTATTTATGAACTGGCCGGAAGCAATAAGCGCGTTCGGATTGTATCCCTATTCGGGAAAAACATCAACCAAAACCTGATTCCACTTGATACAGAAACTTCAGTAGTTAAAATTACCGGGTTTATTGGTCAGCCAAAGTATGCCAGGAAAACTTTTGGGGAGCAATTCTTTTTCGTGAACAAACGGTATATGAAACATCCTTTTTTTCACAAATCCATCATGCAGAGTTATGAAAAAATACTGCCTCCCGATTCTTTCCCATCGTATTTCATCTATTTTGATCTCAATCCAGCTGATATCGACGTGAATATTCATCCAACAAAAACAGAGATCAAGTTCGAAAATGAATCAGCCATTTGGCAAATCCTTCAGGCTTCGGTACGTGAAGCGCTCGGAAAATTCAATATTGTGCCTTCCATAGATTTTGATCAGGCGGGAAGTGTTGAAATTCCTATGCCACTGCGCGATTTTGGCGATGTGAGTATGCCCGAAATAAAAATAAATCCGGACTATAATCCGTTTGACACTCCAAAAAGTCATTCAGGATCAGGAAGCAGCTTTACTTCCAAACCATTTGAGCGATCAAATGCGACCAACTGGCAATCGCTTTACAAAGGTCTTGAACCGGAAATTTCACCAAAGTCGGGATTATCGGACGATGAGCCTGTTCAATTCAGGATAGAAGAGCAGCAAACAGTAAAAAACTCGATACAGTTCAAGAATAAATACATTTTAACCCCTGTAAAATCGGGATTAATGGTTATTGATCAGAAAAGGGCACACGAACGTATATTATATGAACGATTGATGCAGGTGCTCGAGAATCATGAGGTTGCCAGTCAGCAGCAGCTTTTTCCTGAAACCATTGAATTGAATGCTTCGGATGCAACATTGCTTACCGGCATACTGCCCGATTTGAGAGCTTTGGGTTTTGATATTCGTGATTTTGGTAAAAATAGTTTCATTATAAACGGAACTCCGGGAGTGCTGAACACCACATCGCCCATCGAAATTATTGAGAGTTTATTGGAGGAGTATAAAAATTCGCCCGTCAATCTTCAGGAGAAAGCACGCGAAACTGTTGCTATTTCACTGGCACAGGCATCGGCTATACCCTACGGGCAAATTCTGAAGCCTGGCGAAATCAGCGAACTGATTGATAACCTTTTCGCTTGTCAAACTCCCAATTTTTCGCCTAAAGGGAAAAAGATACTTTCGATTATGCCATTGGAAGATTTTGAAAAATTATTAAAATGACATTTTGGCCGAAAAGATGAAGCAAACCCATAAATTACTACTTTGGTAAACGAAGTTTCAGGATTCATCCGCCAACTGGCATGCAACTTTTATGTTGGTGCGATTGTTGAATCTCAGGTTCTGACCTTGAAGGCTTGAGTTAGAAGAAACAAAAAAAGAAAACAATGAATAATTTCAGACCCAGTATCAATGCCATACCACCGGTTGTCAAAAACCTGATCATCATTAATGCCATCATGTTGTTGGCTACCTATGTACTTCAACTTCGTGGGTTCGACCTGACTAAAATTTTAGGGCTGCACTATTTCGCCTCACCCGATTTCAGGCCTTATCAACTGGTGACCCACATGTTTATGCATGGTGGAATAATGCATTTGGTATTCAATATGTTTGCACTGTGGATGTTTGGTAGGGTACTCGAAAATGTTTGGGGACCAAAACGGTTTTTTATTTACTATTTTGCTACCGGCCTGGGGGCGGCAGTTTTTTACACCTTTGTCAATTTTATTGAATTTCAATATATTGCATCCAGGATGTCGCCTGAAAATGTTCAGATGGTGATGGCTAACGGAGCTGAAGTATTAAGCAGTGGACGAAATTATACGGAACTTGCGGGCAAGTTAAATCTGTTATTAAACGTGCCAACAGTTGGTGCTTCAGGAGCAGTTTTTGGTATTTTGCTCGGTTTCGGAATGCTCTTCCCTAATACCGAATTGATGCTGTTATTTCCGCCTATCCCGATTAAAGCCAAATATTTTGTCCTGGGCTACGGGGCCATTGAACTTTTTAGCGGGATAGCAAATACAGGTGATAATGTTGCCCATTTTGCCCATCTGGGGGGAATGATTTTTGGCTTCATTCTAATTAAATACTGGAATAAAACCACCACCCATTTTTATTAGAAACCTCCACCTGCCCCTCCGCTGGAGGGAAGTTCAGAAGAATTAGGTTAAAATTAAAAATATTCGTCATGAAGAATAACTTCCAATTCCACAGTAACATAGCCTCTCCCATGAGGGGAGAGGTTGGAGAGGGGCTTTTATGAACCTTCTGGACGAAATAAAAGAATCATTTAGGGAAGGATCGGCCTTAACCCGGCTCATCTATATTAACCTGGGGGTCTTCCTGCTGGTCAGGATAATCAATGTATTTTATTTTCTGTCGGGGACTACTTTCCCTTTTTTAGATTGGCTTGCCCTACCGGCAGATTTTGGAATGCTTGCCAGTCGGCCATGGACGTTACTGACCTACATGTTTTTGCACTTCGGGTTTTTCCATATCTTGTTCAACCTATTGTGGCTGTATTGGATGGGGCAGATATTCCTCGGGTATTTTGATCAGGGAAAACTGATTGCCATTTATTTGTTAGGTGGCATTTGTGGTGGTTTATTTTATGTGGCCGGGTACAATTCGTTCCCAGTTTTTTCTGAAATTGTCGTCGATTCGAGACTTTTGGGAGCATCAGCCTCTGTTATTGCAATCGTAATGGCCTTGGCTATGCACGCGCCCAATCATACTTTGTATCTCATGTTTATAGGTCCTGTAAAGATGAAATACATCGCACTTTTTTCAGTTTTAATGTATGTGATTGGAATTTCATCGACTAATGCAGGAGGTAACCTGGCCCATTTGGGTGGCGCTTTTTTTGGAATTGTTTACATCCTTCAGCTTCGAAGGGGAATCGATCTGGGCAAATGGTTGACAGGTATATTTTCAGGAATAAAAAAAGGGTTTGCTCCCAAACCCAAAGTGAAAGTTTCGTACCGAAAACCAGTTGATGATATTGAATACAACCGGATGAAGAATCAGGATAAAACCAGGATCAACGGCATCCTTGACAAAATTGGCAAATCGGGATACGACTCACTTTCTAAAGAAGAAAAGGAAATTTTGTTCCGGATGGGGAAAGAATAGTAGTTGGCAGTCTCAGTGTTCAGTATTTTAAGAAGTACCGGCAAAACAGAAAAGGAAGTCCTCAAAATCAAGATATTAAAACAACTTTTACATGTTTTTCTTTCCCTTTTTTATGGGATTGGTCGGGGCTTTCCTGTTTGAATGTTTCACCGCTTCGTTAATACTGGCATTCAACTCGAACCCTACCAGTAAAATTGTTGAAAGGATATACATCAAAAGCAAAATAACCAGTAAGGTGCCAATTGATCCATATAGCTTATTGTATTGTCCGAAGTTATTGATGTAGTAGGAGAAACCTACAAAGGTGATTATACTCAGAACAGTAGAAAGGGTTCCCCCCGCAGAAATGAAACGCCATTTAGTTTTTTTTGCCGGAGCCAGGTAATATAAAAATGAATTGGCCACAAAAAACAGGAAAAGAATGACAATCCATTTCCCAAAAGTAAGCAAGTAAAATGTGAAATGATCTTTCAGGTATCCACTCTCAACTAAATAATTAATAAAGTGCTGGCCATAAGTAATCAGGGCAATGGCAACAGCTATAAGTACTGAAAGTATGGCTAGCAGCAAAAGGGCGATCAACCGCTGACCGAGCCAGGTACGCCGCTCAAAACTATGCAGTGAAGCATCGAAAGCGCTCATCATGGAAGCAAACCCGCTGGTAGAAAAAATTAATGCCATGAAGAATCCCAGAGAAAGCAAACCTCCCCGTTGCCGTGTTAATATATCCTCGACTGTTTCTTTGATTGCCATAAATGTGGTTTCGGGAACCATATCTTCAATTAACAAAAACAGTTCGATCTGGAAATTATCAATCGGAATATATGGGATAAGGGTGAAAAGAAAAATAATGGCGGGAAACAAAGCCACAAAAAAACTAAAGGCAATAGCGGAAGCTCTGGTAGATAAAGCCCCATCCACAATGCTGCGCCAGAAAAAAACCATAACATCATAGAGCGCCATTCCGTCAAATCCCGGGAAAGTGATTTTTTTTGCTTTAATCAGAATTCTTTCCCATAAGCGAATCAAATTTCTTGAGATTCTCCCATGCATCAGCCTTGTTTTTCTATTCGTAACTGGTGAATTAAGGAATTGTTGTTCTTATTCTTTAGAAGAAAATATACTCTGAAAGTTCCGGTATTGGTGGTAAGGCTTCCAATGGCATAACGCGCTCCTTCTGGTCCACCCTGATGTATAATGCTGAACTGTTTAGGCTTGTTTGACTTGAAAAACTCTGCAACAATTTGCTGGGCCTGCGATTTGCTATATACATCATCGTGAGTTTGCACGACCAACTCCACATTTTCATTGAAGAAACTGGCCAATTCGGCATCGTTTCCATTCTGAATACTGGTTATAATTTCGTCAGGTATCTGGGCAAAGGCAACAGATGTTACCACAAAAAAACAAAATAACAAGGATGCCAGTTTCAATTTTAATTTTCTCATTGCTCTATAATTTGTACTAATTTCAATCAGCATAATTCATTACCAAAAACTGTGCAAATTTTTATTTAAACAAATACCTTTGTAAAGGTAACAAAATTCGCACACCTGAAATATGAAAATTTGCCTCCTGGTAATTGGAAAAACTGATGAAGCCTATCTGCAACAAGGAATAGAACTGTTTTTGAAGCGGATACCTCATTACATTTCATTTGAAATGAAAGTGATACCTGATCTGAAAAATTCAAAAAATCTTAGCGAACAGCAACAGAGAGAAAAGGAGGGGGAACTAATTCTTCAGCAAAAAGGTTCTTCTGATGAATTGTTTTTACTTGATGAGCAGGGAATTGAATTATCATCGGTTGAGTTTGCCCGCTTTCTGGAAAAAAAAATGATCTCCGGACTAAAACGACTTGTTGTTGTAATTGGTGGCCCATACGGTTTTTCGGAGAGCGTTTATGCGCAGGCAAACGGAAAGATTAGTCTATCGAAAATGACATTTTCGCACCAAATGGTCAGGCTGATTTTTGTTGAACAATTATACCGGGCTTTTACCATCCTTAAAGGAGAACCCTATCATCATCAATAATAAATAATAGGATGTATTTCGGCTCAAACCGTAAAAAATGATTATTTTGTAGCATGATGCATTTCCGGAAATACATATTATCTATCCTTTCCGCCCTGTTTGTTATTATGGCTGTTTTTCAGGAGCATCAAACCCTGAATAGAAATCCTGAAATAAAACATATTAAGAATTTCAGAAAGGCTTTGCTTATGCAGGAAGCGAAGCTTTCTGATTATCTGAATACAGCAGAAAAAAAAATTGCTGAGGATTTAACTTCTGAGAATTACTTCTCAGCCTTTTCTGATTATAACCATTTATTTACTGACGAAGGATTTGGTTTTGTTATTTTCAGGGGAGAAAAGTTGGTTTACTGGTCGAGTAATCAATTTACATTTCCCAATATCCGAAACATTTTTTTGAGCCAGGACCGCCTTCTGGTTCTGCCCAATGGCATTTTTACTGCGCAAAAAAGAATTGTTGGCCAGCATGTAATAGTTGGACTAATACATATAAAACACGACTATTCTTACGAAAACCAGTTTCTTGTAAATTCCTTTGTTCCTCCATTCCGTCTTCCGGCAGACTATAAAATTGTGTCAACAAAGAGTAAAGACTTACCGGAGATACACGACAGTGCAGATCAGTACTTATTTTCGATAATACCTTCAGGAACAAAATTCGCTAAAGAATCGCAGCTTTATTTCCCGGCATTTTTGTATTTGCTTGGATTTATTTTTCTGCTCCTTTCTATATATCAACGGATCGATCGTTTTAAGCATCAATTTTTTGTTGTTAAAATGGTGCTGTTGATGCTGTTTTTGTTCGCACTATACTGGATTCATATTATTCTTGGAATTCCTGAAATCCTTAATTTTTTCGGAATATTCAGCGCACGGTATTATGCGGGTTCAAGCATGATTCCTTCGTTAGGCGATTTTTTTCTGATCTCAACCCTGTTTTTTTTCTGGAGTCTGGTGTTTATCAGGGAATTTGTTTGGGCAGAAAGGATAAACCTGCGAATTGTTCTTCCTGAGTTTATCATAGTTGGTGGTTTGTATCAGGTTGCCGGAGTTATGGTCGGAAATTTGATCAGAAACAGTAGCATTACCTATAAATTAATCCGGATTACCGACATCGATCAGTATAGTGTTAGCAGCTACCTGGCTATTGCCATGTTGCTGTTTTCTGTATTTCTTATTCACCTGAAGATTATTGAACATGCCAGATATCTGGTGCGAAAGGATATTTTCCTCAAATTCAATTTGATTCTGGTCGGTATTCTGATTCCTGTATGTGCATTTTTCCCTTCCGGAAGCATGTTTCTTCTGATACTTTTTTTTACCGTTAATGTGCTTCAGAGTCAGATCAGAAAAATGCATATTACGCTTTATTCACTTTCTTACTCCATTCTTTTTATTTCACTTTTTTCAGTAGTTAGTTTGCTTTTGGTTTACCAAACCATTAAAAAGCGTGATTTGGAAGTGCAAAAACTTCTGGCTATTAACCTGAGTTCTGAACAGGATCCGGTTGCTGAAGTCCTTCTGGCCAGGATGCAAAATCAGTTTAATACCGATTTGGTTGTGCCAAGTTTATTAACTCCACCATATATTGATCTGGAAAATTATCTGATACGAACTTATTTCAGTGGGTATTTCAGAAAATTTGATATTCAGGTCACTCCGTGCTCCAATACCGATAGTTTAATTATTAAGCCTGAAGATGTTTCTGAGCCATGCTTTCCGTACTTTGAACAGATGATAGAAAAGTCGGGGATCATAGTTCCGGGAAGTGGTTTCTATTTCATGGACAACATGAATGGAAGGGTTTCGTATTTCGGAAGGCTGAATTACTCATCTGATAATCACACAACTAATATTTCTGTATTTATTGAGCTGACATCAAAGATCATTTCTGAAGGGATTGGATTTCCTGAATTGCTTATGGATCGTTCACTGGTAAAGCCTTTTCGGTACAAGTATCTTTCATATGCTAAATATTTTGATGACAGGCTTGTAAACCAATCGGGGGAATATGTCTACAATACTGATTTGGAGGCATTTCAAACAGGCGAATCAAATTCTGAATTCATTCTCAGGAAGGAGGGTGGATATAATCATCTGATTTACCGTTTTGGTGATAAAAGCAAAATCATAGTAAGCAACCGAAGGCTCGTTTTTTCTGATTACCTGATTTCGTTTCCCTATATTTTTGTTTTCTATTTTGTGTTTGTTCTGGCCATTTCTATTGTAGGGAATGAGAAGTTCCGTAAATTAATTATTCCGAAAGACCTTCGATTCCGAATTCAGGTATCCATTATTTCCATTGTGCTTGGTTCACTTTTATTTGTAGCAGCCGGAACAATCTATTATAACATTCAGGAGTATCACAATCGCCATCAGTACGATCTTCAGGAGAAATTAAAATCCATTTCAGAAGAAATTAAAAACAGGTTGGTGACAGTGAATACAATTTCGCCCGAATTGCAGCAATGGCTGTTCAGGGAACTATACAAATTGTCGAACATTTTCAGGACCGATATTAATATTTACGATTTAACCGGGGAGTTACTGGCCACTTCTCGTCCCGAAATTTTCGCCAAAGGTGTCATATCGGAGCAAATGAATGCTGAGGCTTTTTATGAATTGTCTGAACACTACCGGCTCAATTATATTCAGCCTGAGAAAATTGGCAGTTTATCTTATCTCTCGGCTTACGAGCCAATTTTAAATAATAACGGTGAGTGTTTGGGCTTCTTAAACCTTCCTTATTTTACCCGTGAAGACGACTTGAAACAAAGTATTTCTACGTTCATCGTGGCTTTCATAAACCTTTACCTGATTCTTTTTCTGGCCAGTGTAATTGTAGCATTGGTGTTATCTGACAAAATTACTCAACCACTAAGCCTCATCCGTCAAAAGTTACGTGGAATACAATTAGGCAAAAAGAATGAGCAAATCAATTACCAGGCCGAAGATGAGATTGGGGCTTTGATTCGTGAATACAATCATAAAGTTGATGAACTGGCTGAAAGTGTCGAAATGCTGGCCAAATCAGAACGTGAATCGGCCTGGAGGGAAATGGCCAAACAAATTGCGCACGAGATTAAAAACCCGCTGACCCCGATGAAGCTGAATATTCAGTATTTACAAAGGGCCAAAGAAGAAGGGAAAGAACATTACGACGACTTTTTTGAACGGGTAACCAAAAACCTGATTGAGCAAATTGATACGCTTTCAGGGATTGCCACTGAGTTTTCGAACTTTGCTCAAATACCCAAAGCAAAAAATGAAGTTTTTAATCTCATCGAAGTACTTCAAAATGTATGTTCTTTATTCGAACCCAATCAAAATCTGCATTTTTCACTTGAGACTGGTTCTCTTTCCGAATTGCGTGTTTATGCAGATAAAGAACAGTTTTCAAGGGCATTCCTTAACCTGATAAAAAACGGAATTCAGGCAATTCCGGTCGATCAGATTGGTGAAATGAGAATTACAGTTCAATCAAAAGACTCGGTAGTACTGATTACAATCAGCGACAACGGGATGGGGATTAGCCAGGAAGCGCAGGATAACATGTTTCAGCCAAATTTCACGACCAAAACCAGTGGAATGGGACTTGGTTTATCCATCGTAAAAAGTATAGTCGATAATTTTGGCGGAAAAATATGGTACACTTCCGAACCAGGCAAGGGAACCACATTTTATATTGAAATGGCAGTTTATAAAAATGGAAACAATCTAAATCATTAAATCATGGAATACCGGAAATTGGGACAATCAGATTTGCATCTTTCAGTAGTTACATTTGGCGCATGGGCTGCCGGGGGATGGATGTGGGGTGGAACTGAACGTTCGGAAGCAGTAAAAGCTATTCGGACTGGTTTCGATTATGGAATGACATCTGTTGATACTGCACCTGCGTACGGTCAGGGAACAAGCGAGGAAATTGTTGGTGAGGCCATCAAAGGAATACCTCGGGACCAGGTTCAGATTTTAACCAAATTCGGACTGAGCTGGGAAGGAAACAAAGGCCAGTTCTTTTTCAGCAGTAAAAACAATCAGGGCAAACCAATTGAGATTTACCGGTACTCCGGAAAAGAAAGCATCATCAGAGAATGCGAAACCAGCTTACGGTTACTGGGAACGGATTACATCGATCTTTACCAGATTCACTGGGCCGACCCGACAACCCCTATTCAGGAAACCATGGAAACTGTGGCCCAATTAATAAAAGAAGGCAAGGTGCGTTATGCCGGTGTTTGCAATTATGATGTAACCCAGATGAAGGAAGCGGCCAAATATATTGATTTGGTGTCCGATCAGGTTCCTTACAGCATGATCAAAAGAGATATTGAGCAAGATCTTGTTCCTTATCTGATGGAAAACAAACAGTCAGTGCTTGCATATAGCCCATTGCAGCGAGGTTTGCTCTCAGGAAAAATCGGACCTGATCATCAGTTTTCTGAAGGCGACACCCGTGCCGGGTCAACCTATTATTCGGCAAAAAATATTCGGTTAATTAATGCTTTCCTCGGAAAAATAAAACCTTTGGCGGACGAAAAGAACGCCAGCTTAATCCAGTTGGTAATCAGATGGACCATCGAACAGCCTGGAATTACTATCGCTTTGGTTGGTGCACGAAATGCCTCCCAGACCGTTGAAAATGCAAAGGCGGCTCAACTGAAACTGAGTTCAGAAGAAATTAGTTTCATCAGCAGTGAGCTTGACAAGCTACAACTGGAATTATAGTTCGATGGTACTCACGGGGTGACTCAAAGTCACCCCGTGACGACAGAGCTTAATAAACTGAAACTTGACTTGTAATTGGCAACGGTTTACCGGCAAAATAATCTTAATGGTCGAAAAATGGCGATTGTTTTATTAACATTCCATAAATTTGTTCCTCATTGTTCAACTAAATGACTCATCAAAAAATTTGATCCATGCAATCACACGAAATTGATTACAAAATTGTGGGTAACGACATTCAATTGGTAGAAATTGAACTCGACCCGGGAGAAACAGTTATTGCCGAAGCCGGAGCCATGCTTTACATGGAAGATGGAATTAGTTTTGAAGCCAAAATGGGAGACGGGTCAAATCCCCGGGCGGGATTATTCGACAAAGTCCTGGCTGCAGGTTCAAGACTTCTCACAGGCGAATCCCTTTTCATCACGCATTTTACCAATCAGGGCTGGGGTAAAAAACATGTTGCATTTTCAGCGCCTTATCCCGGGACTATTGTTCCTATTAATCTCCCCGATCACGGTGGAAGTCTGGTTGTTCAAAAAGATGCATTCCTTTGTGCTGCTTTGGGTACAAAATTATCCATGCGCTTCAACCGTAAACTGGGCGCCGGTTTTTTCGGAGGCGAAGGGTTCATTTTACAGAACCTGCAGGGTGACGGAAAAATATTTATACACGCCGGAGGAACGGTTATTGAACGACAGCTAAAGAACGAGGTGCTTCGTGTTGATACTGGTTGTGTTGTCGGATTCGAAGAATCGATTGACTTTGACATTCAACAGGCCGGAGGACTTCGTTCGATGGTGTTTGGCGGCGAAGGATTGTTTCTGGCAACCCTGCGCGGAACCGGTAAAGTTTGGTTACAGTCGATGCCTATCCGGAAGCTGGTTGCACAACTTAGCTCATTTGGACCAAACAGGGGCAAAGAATCGAGTGGTGGTTTACTGAATAATATTTTCGAATAAGCAAGGGCGCTGAAAAAAAAGTTGTCAGTTGTAAATAGTTGTTGAATTGTTAAATGGTTGATTGTTAATTGCTTTTTACGGTTTTTTACATGAATTTTAGCCATTTGACCATTTGACCATTTAACTTATAACCATTTAGTCATTTAGCCATTCAACCATTTGCGCAATTGATTTTAAACAGTTAAAAAAATACTATCAGAAAATATCCGTATTTATGCGGATATTTTTTTTGAATAAAGGTCTACTTTTGCGCCATGAAATACTTGTCCGCATCGATTAACCCTTTTATAGTCATCCTGCTTCTGTCCGGTTTGATTTTATTGGGTTCATGCAAAACATACAAATATGGTTACTGGGGCAAATTGACCGATTCAGGATATAGCCCGGTCATCGAAAAGGATACGGCAAGTAAACTGATTCAGGCCATGTCGCTGAAAAAACAAGTCCTGAATAGTGAAACCTTCCAGCTTTCTAAGGAAATTAAGGAAAAGGTCTCGAATGAGAGTCCCATTCCCATGTATACTTTTAATTCGTTATTCAGAAATCTTCACGAGCAATACGAGGTCGACACCGTTTACCACAGACTACTGCAACAATCTACAAATGATACAATTCGTTATCAGAGTAAACAAGCTTTGATGGAATCTGCGCTGAATTACAAAAAAGCTTTCCAGAAAAACAGATTTTTGAGAAGGACTATTAACCGTGGTGATTTGGCCTACGGAATTCCAACAAACACTCTAAGTCAGACCCAGGAGTTTTTATGGTCGGATAAAACTAATCGACAATATCTGATTGAAAACGAAAAAGATAAAAAGGCAACACACACCATTGCCGGCTTTTTTTTATCGAATAGTGCGGATAATCTGCATTCCTACCGGTACAAAACAGTTTATTTTTTAAGCAAGATCTTTGGTCAGTTTGCTGGTCAGTTTCATGGGAAAATTGATAAAAAAACCACTTCAATGCTTTTGAGATCAAATTTGCAGGAGTATGATATCGTATTACAAAAATCACTTACCCACCTGACTGAAAAATTCATACCAGGATACTTTGGCCATGTTGGTGTGTATTTGGGAAATGACCTGATGATTGAAACACCACGCAGCGGGGTTCGGATTTGTTCGACCGAAGAATTTTCGAATGGTGAAATTTACCTGATTGTGCGACCTGTCAACCTGAGTGAAAACCAAAAGCAAAAAATCAAAATTTCCCTGAAGAACCAGATGGGCAAAAAATATGATTTCAATTTCGATTCACAGTCGCCCGACCGCATTGTTTGTTCCGATTTGGTTTGCTTAGCTTACGATTATATCGACTGGCAGTCGAAAAAGAGGGCTGGCCATTACATTACTTCGCCTGATGATTTAGTCCGGTCCCTACTGGATAGGCCCGATTTCTCGTTTGAAATGTACATCAATCAAGGGCAGTTTATAAGCAAACCCGACTCTGCTTTTATTCAGGAATTGCTGAAAAAGAAATAGCATATTGCAAACGAAAATTTGGTGGCCGGGAAGTCGTAGTTGTTTTGCCCCTTAAAATCAGACATCAAGTTAATTCTAAAATATACACAAATGGTAACCCCAATTCTGTGTGTTATATAATATATTTTGCATAATTTCTATTTATGTCTGAATATCAGACACATACACAAGTAGAAAAAAAAATAGCGGGGCGAAATATATTTTGCTGTTTATAATTTACTCCTTATATTAGCTGATAATCCATCCAATCCATCCAAAAATGAACATCAATAAATTCGTGAAGTAGGCCGCACCGGGTTATTTATCCCTGCCAGAGTCTCGAAAACCAGACGGGTACGGCCCGCCGGTGCGGCCAAAAGTTGGAGCCTTTCCATCTTTCAAAACGGGTCGGCCTTTATGTGGTAATTATGCGCGATGTTGCATAAAGGTAAAATCGGGTTCGTGAAATTAGTAAATTGGTTTAAATATTCAGCGGTATATGTAAAGTGTATGGATAAAAACTGAAAAGTTGTAATAGCCAATCACAAAGCTGATATCCTATTGCATTCAAATTCATCAATATACAACACCTGCCGCTCTTTGGCTTTAATCAAAATAAAAAAACAAAAAAATCAACCATGAAAAAAATATTCTTATTTCTTTTAATTGTCTTACCGTTTTTCTCTTTTGCCCAAAACGAGAAGGTAACATGGGATTACCCGATAAAACCCGGCAGTAAAGAGTGGTTAGCTGTTCCAGACTTCTCAAAGAGGCTTGAACTACTCAATATACCGGCCCCCCTTCTAAAAAAAATAAGCACTGAAGAATTGGTAAAATCATGTTTAAATTATCCTGAGTTCCAACTGATCTTTACCCGAAATGATTTACAATCAGGCTATAACTTTATTCGATCATCGTTTAATGGTTTTGTAGAGTTGGAAACCAGACCCGATGCAGGAAAAGAGCTTTTGAAGGTTTATGCCGGATATAAACCTGATGGTTTCGATTTAAATTCGACCGACCTGGAGATCGGTAATTTTATATGCGAAATTACATATATCGAAATTTTGATAGCCCAAACCGAAATCCTTAAAAAATTGAATCTCGCCGATTCAAAGGAATTGATGGCAATGTGCAGCCAGAAATACAAAGTAAAAAAAGACCTGCAAAAATATTACGGTGGAATTGGCTTGCACACAACTGCCTTGATACTGGCTAGACAACAAGACAAAAAGCTAATAAACACAAAGGTGAAACATGGCGAACAAAAAATCAATGCGTTCATCAACAGCCTGACTTTTGACAATATTGGTTTGTTGGATGATATCGTAGTGGAAAATGACAAAATCCTTTCAGATGGGTTATAGAAAAATTTCATTGTTGTTGTGTTTTTTCTTCTTTGTAATTGGCTGTACGAAAAAAAAATGCGAAGAAGTGATCGATCAGGTTTACGTTTATCCAATTGAGGCTGCATTCGGTAAACCTTTTGATGAGCAAATTAAAATGTTCAAGATTCCCGAACAAACCTTACATTGCCTTTCAACCGATGCATTAATTAAATCCTGTCTTGATCATCCGAAAATGAGCCTGATCTGGACAAATTCTGACCTGCAAGGCGGGTTCGACAAGGTTTATGCCATGTGCAACGGTTTTGAAGAGTTGTTTGGAAGGGGGGATAAGTTTCAGAAATTATTTTATCTGTACAAACAACTGGATTTTAACAGGGACTGGCAAACCTATACTGATCTTGAAAACGGAATGTATATAGATAACATCATCAGGCATGAACTGATAATTGCCCAATATGAAATCCTGAATGATCTGACCGCTAGTGAGAAAATAGAACTGTTTCAATTGGCGCTTGATAATCAAAAGAAAAAGTATGAGTTTGCACATCAAATCTGGGGCACAATTGGAATGGCTACAACCTGTGCTATTTTAGCCAGGATTATGTACCTCGACAAGTATCAACCCCTTGTTGAAGAATACAATAACAATGAATTAATGTTGTTGAATGTTGCTTATATTTTGGACGACTTCGATACTATAAATAAAATTATGAGTTTATCGGAAGATTATTTAAAAAATTTAAAAAACAAATAAAATGAAACCAAACGATTATATATTTAGGAACCTGGTTTTTATACCGTTCCTGATGCTTACAGCTATAACAGCAAACAGCCAGGGAACCATACAAACGCCCATGGGGCAGACTATTTCTGTTTTAAATAATTGGGATACTGCTCCACTTATTGCAGCTTGGGAAGCAGCAGCAGCGGCCGAAATTAGAAGAAACCAATGGACCACCCCCAATAAATTAGCCCCAGCCACTTCTCATTATAACTGCCATTCCTATGCATGGAATGTCGTTGAAGCGGGAGGTAGTTTAAATAAGTGGATGAACCAAACGGTCGATGGAAATCCAAACTTATCGAAATACTGGACGAATGATGCCTATATTTCTACATCAAATACTGGAAATCACGAAAAAATCTTTTACAGTTCGGGGGATCACTCTGCAATAACGACAGCAACTACAGGAATAGTCCAATCAAAATGGGGGTATTGGGGGCTATATGAACACGCAATAGCAGAATGTATTTTCAACTCTAGTGTCATGTCAACTTGATATTGTCGCTTAATATTTATATCTTTATCATCAAAAAAAGATGATAAAATATAAAGTAACATTAACAAAGGAAGAGTTTGAAGAACTCATGTCTATTATAAGTAAAG
>Ga0209417_1003414_pt1 | contig 21333 bp, 27 predicted proteins | sample RifGroF2_FD_184002 | JGI IMG/M metagenome (GOLD analysis project Ga0209417, IMG submission 184002) | Groundwater microbial communities from Rifle, Colorado, USA - Groundwater F2 (SPAdes) (version 2) | ecosystem: Environmental > Aquatic > Deep subsurface > Groundwater | place: Rifle, Colorado... | reverse complement strand
AAGGTAATTTAGTGCCTTTTGCAGTACTAACATTAATCTTTAAACGTAAATTTTCAGTATCTAATTCAAGTCCGGAAACAGTCCAAGGATTGGATAGATTAAGCATTTGTCCATAATGTTCGTTAAGAGTTGGTTGTGGGTAGTTCATATACCCTCCAGCATATCGCAATTAAATTTGTTTTTCCATTACCCACAGAATTCTTCTAAGAACCGATATTTTTAATAATTCCAACTCTGATTCATCTAACCGCGGCTGGCTTTTTAGTCCGCTGGGGCTTTTTTAAAATTTTGGCTTTACTGATTCTTGGATTCTCTGGCGCCAGACTGATCGACAAAATTTTTATCACCGCTACAGAGGCTGGTGAAAAAGGTCGAAGTTACATGTTTGAAAAATATCCGAGCTGGCGGTTGATTGGTTTTTAAAAAAATATATTCGCCTCCCCCGGCCGTCGCTCGAGGCGAGCTATGGTCGGCACGGCTGTGCCCGCCATAGCCCGGTTTATGAGGCCGAAACTTTCGACGTAGGCCGGCGACGACGGGAGTAGAGTTCGAGTAAAAAATCAAGAATTAAAAAAACGCGTCGAAACGCGTTATGAGTCGTCGTCTCTTCGAGTTTCAAACTCGACAAACACAACGTTCGGAAATTCCTCGTCAAATTCAAAGGCGGGATCCTCATGAGGATTTTTGGAAGGAACCAAAGAAGGCCTTTTCCAAAACAAAAGAGGACACCCGTGACCAGCAAAATCTCCATTATCATCTAAACCGTTGGGCTCAGATTTCCCATTCTCTTGATATTTTAAAAGAATATTGTCGACAGTCTGATCGAAACCTCGAGAAGAGATATCTACCCCAATTTTTGTCTCAAGACAATCAAGAGCTTTTTGAAAACGCTCTGCTGTTCCGAAACGCAGAATGACATTTTGACACATCCAGTCAACGATGTCTTGCATGTCATCTTCGGTCAGATAACCCGGATCAAAGATGTCGGTGGAACGCGGAGCTAGTCCTGTGAATTCACCAAGACACATTCCGAGCCGGCGAGCCACGCGAGCGCGGCATACGAGTTTTTTTTGCCATTCCATAAGACACCTCGAGGAGAAAGTAAAGGAACACTTTGTCAAATTGACACTGGTACCTTAACAAAAAACTCTTCAAAAAAGACAAGACAAAAAAATCGCACAAACGGGCCGATCGGCCCGTTTGTGCGATTTGGTTTTTTAAACAAAATTCTAAACCTCCTCAACTATAATACTCCCATCGTCATTCATTACCGCCAAAATTTTTTTAACTTCAACTTCTGGATGCTTACTCTTGATAATTTCTTCGGTCTTGGCCATATCCCCTAAATGCTGAGCACGCTCATCCTCGAGGCTTGGGAAAGCGGTGTGGCCGCCGTAAGCGCCACAGTCGGTGTGGTGCATAAGGAGAATAATTTTTGTCTCGTGTAGTTTGCAAGAGAGGTCGACTTGAGTGGCGACAAAACCATCCGGATTGGCGACAATATCTTTGCCGGCACCAGCCACAGAAATCATGTCGCAATCGCCAGGCAAGTTTTTGTCGGCCAGCCATTGATCGATGGCTTTCTGCAGGCGAAAGTCCATACAACGAATGAGGGCATGGGTACAGTTGTGGGACATAGGAGTAGGGTTGGAGTCGTGGAATTATGGAGTCGTGCTGCGCCCGCCGAAGCTCGGCGAGGGCGGGGAGTGAAGGAAGTTTCTTTTTTTAAATTTATAAAAAATTATTCCATGACCCCACGACCCCGTGACTTGTGCACACTCCACGACTTTAATTATTAATAGGATTACGTGGTATTTTTCTTTTCTTAATCGCCACTCGGTATCTGGCCATTTCGCGCTCCAAGGCGGCGGTGGCGGCTGCGGCCGAGACATCGCTAATGGCGCGTTTTTCGGACAAAATTTTTCGGGCTTCTTCGCGGGCGGCTTCGATTTTTTCTAGTTCAAGTTCTTCGACACGCTCGGCTGTGTCGGCCAAAACCACAATTTGATTTCCCGGACGAACCTCTAAAAACCCGGTCGAGACCACCATCAGGTTCTCTTCCCCATTCTGTTTCAAACGCATCTCACCAGGACGAAGCGAAGTAACAAGCGGAATATGATCTGGTAATAACGTAATCTCGCCAGTCTCGGTCATAACACTCAAAGACTCGGCCTCGCCTTCAAAGACAATCCGTTCTGGGGTGACGATTTTTATTGTTAGTTGTTTCATAAAATTTACTCGATTCCCCTCCTTCGCCCCGCGGCGGGGCTAGGTTCTCCCACAAAGGGAAGAAAAACTTGTCACCACCTCGCGTCCCTCCCCCTCGGGGGAGGGCTAAGGCCGCGCCTCGCGGCCAGGGAGGGGGCTCGCGTTTACACCACCTCCTCAATCCCACCAACCATATAAAAAGCCTGCTCTGGTTTATCGTCATGCTTGCCCTCCAAGATTTCCTTAAAAGCACGAACAGTATCGGCCAACTTCACATACTTACCCGGACGACCAGTGAAGGTTTCGGCGACTGAGAATGGTTGGGAGAGGAATTTTTGAATTTTTCGAGCGCGATTAACAGTCTGTTTGTCTTCTTCGGAAAGTTCTTCCATACCAAGAATAGCAATAATGTCTTGCAAGTCTTTGTAGCGCTGCAAAACTTTCTGGACTTGGCGAGCAACTTGATAATGTTCTTCGCCAACGATGATTGGATCAAGAACAGTTGAAGATGAGTCGAGCGGATCGACGGCCGGATAAATACCCAAAGCGGCGAGTTCGCGAGCTAAAACCACAGTCGAGTCCAAGTGACCGAAAGTTGTGGCCGGAGCCGGGTCGGTTAAGTCGTCGGCCGGAACATAAACGGCTTGAATGGAAGTAATCGAACCTTTATTTGTAGAAGTAATGCGTTCTTGCAAAGCACCCATTTCGGTTGCCAAGTTAGGCTGGTAGCCGACGGCTGATGGAATACGGCCGAGAAGCGAGGAAACCTCGGAGCCGGCTTGAGTGAAACGGAAAATGTTGTCGATGAACAGAAGAACGTCGCGGCCTTCGTCGTCGCGGAAATACTCGGCGAGTGTTAGACCGGTCAAAGCCACGCGAGCACGGGCGCCCGGCGGTTCGTTCATTTGACCGAAGACCATGGCGGTTTTATCGATAACGCCCGAGGCTTTCATTTCGTGATATAAATCATTGCCCTCGCGAGTACGCTCACCAACACCGGCGAAAACCGAATAGCCGCCGTGCTCTTTGGCAATGTTGTGAATGAGTTCTTGAATAATAACAGTTTTACCAACACCGGCGCCACCAAACAGACCAATTTTTCCACCTTTCAAGAAAGGACAAATAAGGTCGATAACCTTAATACCAGTTTCAAAAATTTCGTACTTGGTTGACTGCTCAATAAACTCCGGGGCCGGACGATGGATCGAATTTCGCTTTTTGGTTTTTGGTGCTGGCAGGCCATCAATCGGCTCTCCGGTAACATCAAGCATGCGGCCAAGAGTCTCTGGACCAACCGGTGTGCTAATGGGGCCACCCAAAATCTCGACCTCTAAACCGCGTTGTAAACCGTCGGTCGAAGACATGGCCACGGTGCGAACCAAACCAGAACCCAAGTGCTGGGCAACCTCTAAAACCAAAGGCTTTTCGCCTTTGCGTTGAACACTTAAAGCGTCATTAATTCTCGGCAGCTCGCCGCTTGTAAAACGGACATCGACAACGGCGCCGATGACTTGAGCAATTGTGGGTTTTTGTTGAGTAGACATAGATTTTGATAAAAACGTAAAATTGTTTGCTGTCTCGTAAAAATCGTAAATTTACAACTTTTACATTTACTCCAGCGCCGCTTTGCCACCGCTGATCTCGGCGATTTCGCGAGTAATGGCGGCTTGGCGGAATTGGTTATAAGTGAAAGTTAGTGAATCAATCATGTCGCCGGCGGCGTCGGAGGCGTTTCTCATAGCCAGCATACGGGCAGAGTGTTCAGAGGCGGCGGATTCCAGAACAGCTTGGTAAACCATGGTTTCAACCAGACGTGGCAAGAGCCGATTCAGGACTTCTTCTGGGCTTGGTTCGAAGGTGTAATCAGTTTTAGGGGCATAAGGAGCGGATGGGGCTGAGGTGGAGACTTCGCCGATTGCGGAATAGTCGGATTGAGAACCGAAAGGTAGGAGTTCTAGGACGACTGGTTGTTGATTGACCGCGGAAATAAAATCAGTGTAGGCCAAAATTACGCGGTCATAATTTTCTTTGACAAATTCGTCGACGGCCATTTTTCCGATTGGCAGAATTTCTTCAAATTTAGGATTGTTGGTAATGCCAGTAAAGCTGGCCACCAATTTGAGTCCGGCTCGGCGGGCGGCATCGGCGCCTTTGCGGCCGACGGCAATAACCTCAATTTTTTCGGGACTGGTTTCTTTGATCGCCAGCATGGCTTTTTTGACCATGTTAGTATTAAAACCAGCGGCCAAACCGCGATCAGAAGTCAAAAGAATTAACAAGGTTTTGCCACTTTGATGATCTTTTTTTAACAAAGGGTGTAACGAAACATCAACCACCCGACCAATAGCCGAAACCGTATCCCAAGCCAGCCGAGCAAAAGGTCGGGACATTAAAACCGAGCTCACTGCTTTGCGCATTTTGCTGGCCGAAACCAGTTCCATGGCTTTAGTGATCTTACTCGTGTTTTTAACCGACTTAATTCGTCGGCGAATGGCGCGGGTGCTTAGGGCCATAGGATTTTTGTAGAAAACATAGAATCGCTGTGCCTGCAGAAGACGTAGATCTACGATTTCTACGACTTCTACGCTCTACGCTCTACGCTTTCTACATTTTCTACTTACCAAATATTTCTTTAAACTCCGAGATCGCTAACTTCAAACCTTCGGTAGTGGTGTCTGATAAATCTTTTTCCATTTTGATGGTTTCTAGGAGGCCACTTTTTTCGGCTTTCATGAAGGTGTGAAAACCGATTTCCCAGGCTTGAATTTTTTCCACAGGTACATCATCGATTAAACCGTTGGTGACCGCAAAAAGGATGGCGACTTGGTTTTCGATGGCCATTGGCTGGTACTGAGGCTGCTTGGAAACTTCAACCGCGCGGCGGCCGCGTTCGATTTGTTTTTTAGTGCCTTCGTCGAGGTCGGTGGCGAATTGAGCAAAAGCTTCGAGTTCGCGGAACTGAGCCAGGTCTAGACGAAGTTTGCCGGAAACTTTTTTCATGGCTTTGGTTTGGGCGGCCGAACCGACACGAGAAACCGAAATACCAATGTTCAAAGCTGGGCGAATACCGCGGTAGAACAAATCGGTTTCCAAGAAAATCTGACCGTCGGTAATCGAAATGACGTTGGTTGGAATGTAAGCAGAAACGTCGCCGGCTTGAGTTTCGATAATTGGTAAAGCAGTGAGTGAGCCACCACCGTTCTTTTCGTCTAAACGAGCAGCACGTTCGAGCAAACGAGAGTGGAGATAAAAAACATCGCCAGGATAAGCTTCACGACCAGGTGGACGGCGGAGCAAAAGAGAAATTTCACGATAGGCCCAGGCGTGTTTCGAAAGGTCGTCATAAATAACCAAAACATCTTCGCCTTTGGCCATAAAATATTCGCCGATGGCGCAACCGGAATATGGAGCGATAAAAGACATTGGGGCTGGATCAGAAGCGCCGGCCAAAACAATAGTCGTGTATTCCATGGCCCCGGCTTCTTCCAAGCGAGCGACAATTTTGGCAATTTTGGATTCTTTTTGACCAATGGCCACGTAAATACATTTCACGTTTTCGCCCTTTTGATTCAAAATTGTATCAATGGCCAAAGCAGTTTTTCCGACCTGACGATCGCCAATAATAAGTTCGCGCTGACCACGGCCGATTGGGATCATTGAGTCGATACATTTGATACCGGTGTGCAACGGAACGGTCACTGATTTTCGGCTCATAACACCCGGAGCGATTTTTTCGATTGGCTGAAAAGTTTCGGCTTTGATTTCGCCCTTGCCATCCAAAGGATTGCCAAGCGGATCGACCACGCGGCCAATTACCGCCTCGGAAACCGGAATGGACAAAATACGGCCGGTGGATTTGACTGTGTCGCCTTCTTTAATGTTAGCTGAACTACCCAAAACCACGGCACCAACAGTTTCTTCTTCTAAGTTTAAAGCCAAACCATAAACACCGCCAGGAAAAAGCAACATTTCTGAGGCCTGACATTCGGAGAGTCCGCTCATACGAGCCACGCCGTCACCAAAAGAAATAACCGTACCGACTTTTTCTTCTTTGGCTTCGGTCTTAAAAGATTCGACCTGCTTTTTTAATGCTGAAATAATGTCGTTTTTTGATGTCATAATAGTTGAGGTTAGGGTTGAGGAGGTTAAGGGGGGTAAAGAGTGGTTAGGGGAGGTTTATTTTAAGAGGGAGATTTTTAGAGACTTCAGAGCGCCGGAAATTGAGCCGTCGACAATACGATCATCAATTCGGACAACCGCGCCACCAATTAATTCTGAATCAACTTTTTCGATTATCTCGGCGCCATTGGTTAAATTTTCCAAGTTTTTTCTGGCATTTTCTGAAAGCGGATGGGCTGAGGTAATGGTGACACTCGAAATTCCGTATTTTTCGCGCCAAACGTTATCAATACTACGAACAATATTTCGCCAGTGCGACATTAATCCTTGTTCGGCCAAATAAGACACAAAATCCGAAGCGGTTTTTTCCATTTCTTTGGCAGTCTTCCCTTCCATGACTTCAACAAAGGCTCGGGCGAATTTTTTGGTGTCGATTTTGGACATAATTTCGAGATCGTCCTCTGTTTGTCATTGTGAGGAGTTTAATTCGTTGTGCGACAAAGCAATCTTTCGAGTTCTTTTTAGACTGCTTCGCGAAGCGCTCGCAATGACGGTTTGAAATTAGGTTAATTTCCCAATCGCCTCTTCGGTCATTTTTTTTGAAACGTTTTCGCTGACCGATTCTTTTAAAATTTGTTCGGCGGCTTTAACGGCGATTTCAGCGATTTCTTTTTTGGCTTCTTTAATCATGGCGTCTTTTTCACGAACCAATTGTTCTTTTCCGGCTTTGACAACACTTTCTACTTGGTTCTTGGCCTCGGCCAAAATTTCATTTTTCTTGGTTTCACCTAAGGCCTGAGCTTCTTCAATACGGTGCGAGGCCTCGGCTTTGGCTGTGGTAATAACACTGGCGCGTTCGGCTTCGAGTTTGACCACGCGTTCTTCGACATCTTTGGCATCTTTTATACTCTTCTCGACAATCTCGGCTCGCTTGTCGAGCATTTTGACGATTGGCCCGTAAACCCATTTCCAAAAAACCAAAAGCACGATCGCAAAGTGAATAAACTGGGCAATAAACATTTTTAAATTGATACCAAGAGCCGCAATTCCGCCAGTCTCTTCGACGGCGTTTGCAACTTCGTGAACGGCTTGAGCTTCTACGGACATAGTTTGGGTTGGGGGATTAGATTTTGAGGCATTAGGGGCGCTAAGACGTTAAGGTTTTTTTCACCCGAGCCCTCATGCCTTAATGCCCTAAATTTGAATCCCTCTAAAAAACTGTTTTTAATCACTAAACTCCAAGCAACCAGAGAACTGATTGCCTGTGCGTTTGTTGATTACAAAACGAATTGGATGATCAGAGCAACGACCAAGGAATAAATGGCAATGGCTTCGGCGAAGGCCATACCAAGAAGCATTGGAACCAGCAACTTGCCGGCAGCCTCGGGATTGCGACCAATGCCTTCCATGGCTTTGGAACCAATAAGACCGATTGACAAAGCCGGGGCAAAACCACCAATAGCGATGGCCAAAGCCGAAGCGAGCAATTTGAGCATTTCTGCGTCCATAGTTTTATTTAGTTAATTCTTAATTAAGTTTTGGAGTCGTGAAATCATGAAGTTGTAGGGTGAAGAAATTTAAAGATTTTTCCTTCACTACATCACTCCACGACTCCATCACTCCACGACTCAATGACCCTCCCCGTGCGCGTCTGACATTGATTTCATAAAAACCAAAGTTAGCATGGCAAAAACCGTGGCCTGAATAATGCCGACCAAAAGTTCTAGAAACATAAACGGCAGAGGGATGACGAAAGAAACCAAACTGTAAATAACTGTCAACAAAACTTCACCGGCAAAAATATTTCCGAATAATCGAAGTGAAAGCGACATTACTTTAGCAAATTCACTGATAATTTCAAGTAGGCCAACACAGAATTCCACAACAGCCACAACCACGGCCATTGGGCCGTGCTTAATAGCCAAGAAAATCCCCCGGATATTAATAAACTTACTTATGTAGGCAACAAACCCCAGACCCAGCAAACCAAAAACATGCGAAGCTAACACGGCAAAAATAGCAATAGCCAGAGTAAAATTCAAATCACTGGTAGCCGGACGAAACAAAGGGATTAGTTCAGCTTCGCCATGATGCATTTGCCAAACACCGATTGAACCGACACCAGGCAGTAATCCCATCCAATTCGAGACCAAGACAAACAAAAACAACGAAGCACAAATCGGAAAAAACTTTCGAGTACGTTCACGGTCGCCGACAATTTCCTCGGCCTTTTCTAAAAGCATCTCGACAATATATTCAATAAAATTCATGAAACCACGCGGAGTCAAACTGGTATTTTTACGAACAATCAAACCAACAATCAAAAACAAAACAATACCGACCCAGGCGTTAATCATGGAGTTGGTAATTGGCAAACTGGCAATGTGAAAAATTGGTTCGGCGGCAACAGAGATCATAAGATGGAAAGTTCCAAGTTGGTTTTTTCTTTTAAGAATTTTTTCCTTCTTGGAGCTTGGCACTTGGAACTTGGAGCTTATTTGTCGATATCTTCGAATTGTTTGGCGTAAATCGAGGCTTTCTTTTTGATAACCAGATAGGTGGCAATTAAAGCCGCGGTTAAGCCCAAAATTAAAAACCACGGTGTGGTTTCGAGCTTTTTATCTAACCAAATGCCAACAAAAGTCGCAACCACTGCCGGAACAGCAATAGTTACGCCAAAATCGCCCAAAATGTGCATAGCAAAACGATAATACACGGCATCGCTGACGGTTTTTTTTGTGGGTTTGACCTCGGGTTCTTCCATAAAAAGCGCCTTTAGTATAGCCGAGACTCAAGTTTTTGGCAATGGTCAGTTGATTTTTGTGGGGATATGTTGGAACGATTGAAGAGACAAAAATGGTTTGAAGAAACAAAAAGGTGAAAAATTTAAAAAACAAACCGGCAAAACTGACTTTCTGATACCTTTCAAAAAAAAATAACCCCAGTCGAGATTAACTACGATTGCCTAAAAAATCTCATCACCGCGGTCAATACACCAATCAACAAATTTAGATATTCAAAGGCCGCAAAAAAAATTCCTTGCAAAACCCTCAACACCAACTTCACTTGGTACTTGGTCTAGTTGACCAAGTGAATTTGACAAAGACTCACCACTATCAACATCAATGGACATATTCAAGATAGTTTTGTTCGTGAAGCCAAACTCAAATTTACAGCTCTCGGCCTCGAACTCAGCAGTGTCTTTCGAACCAAAATCTTCGTCTGACTGGCGTCGTAACTACCACCCGATCATCTCAAATCAAAAAAACAAACTTCTTGTATCTCTAATTTAAAAATTTTTTTACTTTCCAACAATCTCCAACAATGTCCTCACCCCAAATCCGGTTCCACCATATTTTGTGTAAATATTCAACGGCTTTTCGGCAAAGGCCGGACCGGCGATGTCGAGGTGTGCCCAAGGGACTTCACCGACAAATTCTTGAAGGAAGAGACCGGCGGTTAGTGTGCCGCCATATTTGCCGCCGATATTTTTGAGATCGGCAATTTCGGATTTTAAAAGTTGTTTGTAATTTTTCTCAAGCGGCAGTTCCCAAAGTTTTTCACCAGCAATTTTTGCGGCTGACAAAATTTCTTGGGCCAGCCCTGAACGATTAGACATAACTCCAGCAATCTCTTCGCCAAGTGCGATCATGCAGGCACCAGTCAAGGTAGCGACATCGATCATAAAATCCGGTTTTTGGCGTTTGGCAAAAGTCAGGGTGTCGGCCAAAGTCAAACGACCCTCGGCATCGGTATTCAAAACCTCGATAGTTTTTTTGTTCATGACTTTAATAACATCGCCTGGAACCAAAGCTCTACCCGAAGGCATATTTTCACAAGCCGCAAAAATTCCATGAACTTCATGTTTGATTCCGAGTTCGGCCAAGGCCGAAAAAACACCGATGACCGCGGCCGCGCCAGCCATATCACACTTCATGTTAACCAGGTGCTCGGAAGACTTAAGCGAGATGCCGCCGGAGTCATAAGTCAAAGCCTTGCCAACCAGAGCAATTTTCTTTTTAGTTTTTTTCTTGGGCAAATAAACCAGGTGCACCATAAATGGCGAATAATCCGAACCGCGAGCCACAGACAGAATTCCGCCGGCACCCATTCGTTGTAAAGCGGCGCGATCGTAGATTTTTATGCGCAGGGCACCACGATTGTCGGCTACGACTTTTTTGGCGGCATCGACCAAATCCGCTGGACGCATGTACGAAGCCGGTTCGTTAACCAAATCGCGAGCCAAAATTGTTGCTCGAGAATAAATCTCGCCGAGCTCGATTCCCTTCTTGGCTTCGCGGACATGAACCGGGTTATGAGAAACGATTTCAAAAACTTCCAGCTCTTGTTTTTTCTTTTTTTCGCTTTTGTGTTTGGAATATTCGTAAGTCGCCAAAGCCGTGCCTTCGGCAATGGCTTTGGCGCAAATCTTGGCCGGCAATTTTCCGTTTCCGGCGCCGTGCAAAATCGAGATCAAGTGTTTGATTTGAAGTCTCTTGGCTTCACTGGCACTAACCGCGGCGGCTTGACGAACAATTTCTTCGGAAAATTCTTCAGGCTTTCCGAGGCCAACCAGTAAAACTTTTTTACAACCGCAAAAATCGTGCGGTCGAATTAAAAGACTGGAGCCCGGGGTGGCTTCGAACTTTTCTTCTTTTATAATTTCGGACAATAAGCCGTTGAGAGCTTTATCAACATCGCCAGAGGCGCCTTGGAGTTCTTTGGTTCCTTCGAATAAATTAAGGACCAAGAGATCAGCCTCGGCTTTGACTAATTCACCTTTTCTGATAGAAAATTGCATATATTTTGACTGTAGCAGAAAAAATGAGTTTTTGGAAGAATAATAAGGAGAGAAAGAAGAAAGAGAAAAATGGAAATATTTTAGGAAAAGACGAAAAATATCAAAAACACGTACGATCGCATCTATTTTGATATTTTTTTATTTTTACTAAGTTTTTTTAAAAAATTCCTCTCTTATATCAAAATAGATGCGATCGTTAGTTATCTTGATATAATCTCTTTCCATTCCCTATTCACACCACAACCCTTAGGAATCCCATCCTCGCAAATCACATACACCCTTACCCATTTCTCAATCTCCCAAATTTTAAATAATCTTTTTAAAATTTCCGTCATATCAAAAGGTGAAATCCAAACACTCTTTTGAAGTGGAAAAAAACAATTTTCTTTTAAAAACCATCTGACTAAATTTCTAAGCGCGGAAAATTTCTCTGGAATATCAAACACTACCAAACAAATAAAACCTTTAGGCAGCTCCTCTGCCAAAACCAATTCTAATTTCAAAAATTCAATCACTCCTAATTTGGTCAATTTAGCCTTGATTAAATCCTCGTCTCTTTTTACCTCCAACATCTTCTTCAAAACCAATCTAGACAAGGCCAAAGAAAATCTTTGTCGAGATCTAGCTGGTCCACTGGCTTTTAACCCCACCCAAACACCATCTCCGCCACCCCTGCCAACAAAACTCAAAAGTCGAGCCTGTTCGGAAAATTGTTTCAAGGTTTTAAACCGAAAAACTTTTTTCTTCATACCAGCAATTCATAAACCACCGGCACGGTCATGATCACGTAAATTATCAAACTAACCAAAAGAAACAAAAAAACATTCAGGCGGTGATGCGAACAATCTTTGTCTTTATAAAAAACCGCGATCGTTCCCAGGCTGAAAAAAAAGACCACCAAGCCAAACAAATACAACCCGCAAATTATTCCGAGCCCGGATGCCAAATCAAAATAAACCGTCAAATCGGGATAACGGCCAATTAACAAATTGACTATCCACAAGGCATGTAAAGAAATAGCTGCCGATAAAACCGCGGCTAAGGACAAGGATTCATGAATTCTACGGCGAGTAAAAAACCACATAGAAAAAAATTTAGAAAAGAGATTCCCCAAAAGAAAGGAGAAATAAAACAAACGAAGAAACCATCAGTAGAGAAAAACAGCGACGATATTCCCGGGCGTGATGGTCGGAGATCTTATCGTGATAAACCAAAAGAATTACGATGGCCGTGGCCAAAAGAAACGGTATTGGTAACAAAACCAACCAACGATGAGTAATAAAAACTACCGACCAAAGCAAGTACTGCTCGGTTACCAAATGTGAAAGAGGGAAGAAAATCTCTGCCAAAAGTTTCCAAACAAAAGTTGCCTCGAGTAAAAACAAAAGCCAAACAATCAATTTATGCTGAGGTTTTTTTCTGAGCCAGAAAGTAAAAACCGCCAAAGCACCAAAAATAAAGAAAATCAAAAAATCCGGACTCAAAAAATTTATGGCAAAAAACAAATTGGTAGAAAACATACGTCCCTATTATAGCAGATTGTTATTTTTTCGACGATTTATCAAACTAAACCAGCCTTGGTAATTACCAACTTTTCTGATAAATTAAGGTTCCGCCTAAAAAAGGATAAAAAAAACGACCTTTCCTTCGTCTATGGAAATCAACGCCACGATTTGACGAATCACCAAACGGAAAAATATGGAAGAGACCACACGGGTGATCATTGAGTTTGGGATGGCCTTAATTATTAAGAGCGACTTCTTCTTCGAAAAGTGGCGGGTCGTTTGTGGGGTATGCCAACGAATTTGACGGCGTCCGCATAGACCAAAAAAAAACAAAGGGCGACGTACCGGCAAAAAATTCTTTGGAACAGAACCTAAGTGTGTTGATCTCTACGTAATCTGGTTGGTAAAGGGTTGCTCAGGTTCTGTCACTCCTGGACTTATGACATATTGGGTCAAATATCAGCGCCTAGATTCTCTATTTGTTTCGATCCCGAAAGCGGAAGGTTGATATATGTCGCCGAAAACCAACTCGTCGAAGCCTTCTGTTGGGGTCCGCTCACCATCAAAAAATGGCTAATCAACCTTATCTTCTGCCGACCACCAAAACGCGAGGACTCTATCACTATTTTACTTAAGATAAGCGCTCGCAAACATCTTGAGCCGCAACTTTAATGGCCGGCTCTTTTTTTAAACGTCTAAAATTTTTGATAAAAACCCAATATTTTATGGAAATAACCGGGCTGGCCATTGACAAAAAAGCCGGTTTGTGCTATACTATAACCAGTTATCCCATGTTAGGCGCAACAAAAAGGTCGTTCGCTTCAACCAAGATACTACAAACGTCCCGCCACGGGAAACCACGGCGAACGATCTAATTCACGAAGCTTCCAATCAACCAATTATGGACAACTTCAATAGAGGTCCACGCCAGATGATCGACGTCTCGGCTTTGAACCTTACCTGCACCGATTGCGGAACTGCAATTACCGAATTGCCGTTTCAGCCTACCGTCAAAGAAGATGGTACCTACGGCCGTATTTACTGCCGCGAGTGCAATCGCAAGCGCAAGCCTCGCTTTTAAGTGAGCAAACAAAAAGACCACGGATTTCCGTGGCCTTTTTGTTTTATTTGGCTTTGACCAAACGAATGGCCTTGGCTTTGCGAATTTTTTTAGCGTTAACTTTGCGGTCCGCCTTCCATTTGGTGCGGACTTTTTTTCTCATGCCCATACTAATTGAAGATTATAAATTTTAAATTCCAAATTCCCACAAGGAATTAAGCGTTATTAGAGTACCGTTTTTTGTGTTTCTTGTCAATGTTTTGTGGGGAGGCTTGAAAGGTTGGAGGGGCTAGAAAGGCTTAAGAGGCTTTGGGCACTGATAATAAGACTTGACACAAATGCGACTCTTGTCGCATAATGTAAGGGCTATGATTCAAGAAAAAATCCGCGAACGTGGCTTAAAACAAACTTCGGCTCGAGAAAAAATCTTGGAGTTATTTTTGGAAAAACGAGCCTGGACAGCCGGACAAATCAATCAACGTCTGTGTGGAGTTAATCGAGCCACGGTTTTTCGCAATCTCCGAACTTTTGAAAAAAATGAAGTTATTCAAGCGATTCACTCTCACGAGAGCGAAACCGCTTATGAATTAGCCGGCCGGACGCATCATGCCCATTGTGTTTGTCCAAAATGCAAAACTATCTGCTGTGTTCCCTGCCCTCTTAAAAACATCAAAAAAAATCATAACTTAGAATTCTTTAATCTCTGCGAATTATGCAACAAATAAATCACCTACGGTCACTAATATTTTTTATCGTCCTTTTATTAATCTCGGGATCTCTAGTGACGGCAATTTTTGTTCTGCCAAAAACCCAAAAAGACCCTGCTGACGAAATCAAGGTCGCAGCTACCATTTTTCCTCTCTACGATATTGTTAAAAACATCGCCGGCGATCAAATTGAGGTTGTTTTGATTTTACCGGCCGGCGCCAGTCCGCATTCTTTTGAACCTTCACCTTCTTTGGCCCTAAAACTCCAAGGCACCCAAGCCGTTTACCAAATCGGCCGCAACCTCGACGACTGGGCGGCGCCGCTGGCCGAAAACGCCGGAGCAGAAGTTATTACGGTTGATCAGGGTATTGCCACCATGCCTTCGCACGACGAAGACGAGGGCGATGCGGTTGACCCACACTATTGGTTGACGGTTCACAACGCTAAAATTATCGCCGAAAACATCGCCGCTGATCTTTCGATTCGTTTCCCCGATCAAGCCGAAACTTTTACCACCAATCTTGTGAACTACTCGACCAAACTTGATGAACTCGACAGCGAGATTCGCACCGAGCTAAAAGATCTCCCCAACAAAAACATCGTCACTTTTCACGACGCGTGGTATTATTTTAGTGACGAGTATGGTTTAAACATCGCCGGAACTTTTGAACCAACTGCCGGCCGTGAACCAACTGCACAATATTTAATCGACTTGATTTCCGAAATTCAAAACCACGGTGTGACCACGGTTTATTACGAACCGCAAATGAGCGTCAACAGCGTCAAAAATTTCGCCGCCGATTACAACATCGAACTTCGAATTCTTGATCCGGTTGGCGGACAAGCACCTTACGACTCTTATATTAATCTAATAAAAACCAATGTCTCCACACTCCAAAACAACAAATAATTCGCAGTCGGCGATATTTGTCGAAAACTTATCGGTTAATTACGGTGACAAAAAAGTTGTTGACAATGTTTCTTTTTCCATCGATCCAGGAACTGTCACGGCCATCGTCGGTCCAAACGGTTCCGGTAAAACAACTTTACTTAAGGCTGTACTTGGATTACTGCCAATCGAAGGTCAGGTCTCAATCCTCGGTGCGCCTTTACATAAAGTCCGCCACAGTGTCGGCTACGTGCCGCAGCGTTTTACTTTTGATCGCGACTTCCCGATTATCGTGGAAGAATTTTTACGCCTGTCTCTCGGCCGCCAATGTTCGGCTCATCGAATTGTGACTTCAATAAAAGAAGTCGGTTTGACTCCCTTGGTATTGGAAAGAAAAATTGGCAGTTTATCCGGTGGCCAACTTCAGCGAGTTTTAATCGCCCAAGCCTTGCTTCACGATCCCGCGGTTTTATTTTTAGATGAACCCATGGCCGGAATCGATATGGCCGGTGAAAATGCCATCCACGAAGTCATTGAACATCTGAAAGACGATCATGGCACCACGATTTTAATGGTCTCGCACGATATCGTAGCCATTGCCTGCGTGGCCGACCGAGTTTTTTGTTTCAACAAAAAAATCATCTGCGACGGCCCACCAAAAAAAGTTCTAACCGATGAGTCGCTGACCGGTTTGTTTGGCTCAAAACATTTGTTACACCATCGGGAACATCGGCGTTGATAGGTTTAGTGGCTAAGTGATTGAGTTATTAAGTAATTTAGTAAACGAACAAAGGAACTCACCTAACCCAAAACAACTCAACAACTTAATAACTCAATCGCTCCACCCCCACTATGCCTCTCCTCGAACTCCTCTCTTTCCCCTTCCTTCAACGCACTATTCTGGCCGGACTAATGCTCGGGCTACTTTTAGCTTGTCTTGGCGTTTTCGTCATGCTTCGACGGATGGCTTTTTTTGGTGATGGAATTGCTCACGCCTCGCTGGCCGGTATTGCCATTGCTTTATTGGCTGGATTGGCACCACTGCCTGTGGGTTTGGTTTGGGCACTATTAGTAGCCATGATAATTTTTTGGCTGGAAAAAAAATCCAAATTACCAACCGATAGTTTGATCGGGATCCTCTTCACTTCCAGCATGGCTCTTGGAGTTATTTTGATGCGCTTTACGCCGGGCTATCAACCGGATTTGGTTTCGTATTTGTTTGGCAGTATTCTTTCGATTCAGGTTTCTGATCTTTGGATCACCGCCGGCTTGAGCACAGTCATTCTTGGTTGGCTTTTCTTTTTTAAACGCCAACTGACTTTTATGTCACTCACCGAAGAAGCCGCCGAGGTCAGCGGCGTCAAAGTTTCTCTCCACACCCTGATTCTCTACATCTCTCTCGCTCTAGCTACCGTACTCGGCGTCAAAGTTCTTGGTATTGTTCTGGTCTCAGCCCTTTTGATTCTACCCCCGGCCACCAGCCGTTTGTTGGCCAAAAATTTCAAACAATATTTCACTCTTTCAGTCATTATCGCCGAACTGACAATTTTAATTGGTTTATTGACTTCGTTCTACTTTGATCTGCCGTCCGGGGCAACGATTGTTTTGACAGGAACACTTTTATTTGCGATTGCGGCGTTGATTAAAGGAAAAACAATTTAAATTATCTAAACCAAATTTAAAAAGATTACCTTGATTACCAGGATAATCTTTTTTGTTTTCAAAAAAACCTTTAGGTGCATGTAAGGTTTTTACATATGGAAAGAGAAAAAAAATAAATTGAAACTTTTTCCAATAGTTTTAATGATGCCTAATCAAATCATAAACAGCCGCTAAAACAAAAATTGCTTGTAAAAATATAAAAATCAAATCACCGAGATAAAAACTATAAATACCAATGCAAGTTCCGCCAATGATGTAACAAACGTCTTGAGCTCTTCTCTTTTTGATGATTATACCAACAGAAATCAGAATTAAACCCAACACTCCAATAAGTTTGAAAATTTCGACCATAATTTTTTCTTAACAAATTTTACTTTTTTTCTTGACTAAGCCATTTCTTATTAAGAGCTTCTTCCAAATCAATACCAAACAAATGAGCATTAACCATGGTCATACCGACAACATCGGCCAACTCCTTGGCTAATTCCCCTCTGGAGACTTCTTCGGAAACATGCTTTTCCGGCCGGCTCTTTTTTCGGTGAATCAAAACCGCTTGGGCAAATTCACCAACTTCTTCGATTAATTTTAGCAAAGCAAAATCCTCGTCGATGGCGATTTGGTATTTTTGGCCGTAACTTAGGGCATTATTCACAACACCTTGTTGAAGGTCTTTAAATTGCATAAAAAATAAAATTAAACTTTACACATTTTCGAAGCGAAGAGGAGAAAACAACTTTATTTCTCCTCTATAAAAGAGGTTCTTTTTATTAGGTTCCTCAGACTTTCTTGTGGGTAAGACAATCTTCCCAACCGTCGTCGTTGCGAGCCCGGCGAAGCAATCTCCTCGAGTTTTCATGAATAGTCGAGTTTTTGGTTATAAAACAAGAATACTAGAAGATTGCTTCCTGCCTTCGCCGGGCTTCGGCGGGCACGGCGCCGGGCTCGCAATGACGGGTAGTTTTTACTCACAGGAAAGCCGGGGGGACCAATTTTTATTTTAATATTTTTTGAAATCACAGCTTGAGATCACAAATTGTGATCTCAAGCTTAAAATTAGTTAGCTTAAATTAGTGGTTCTTCAGACTTTCTTATGGGTAAAGACCAAGTGTTTTTTCACCAGCTGGCCAAACCACCAAGATATCCACTTTTAAATGTTTTGTATCAAGTTTAACGTCTTCGACTTTCCAAGGTTCTGTTAAACCTAATGATTGGTTATAATAGGTGGAGATAATTGATTGGGTATTCATTCCCATCTATTTTACCTCAGAGGCTTACCCACAGGAAAGTCTGAAGAACCTTTTATTATAAAACTTTTTTTATTTAATATTATTAAGCATATCCTCTGTCATTTTTTCCAAATCAAAGATCTGATTCCAATTCCAGTCTGTTCTGGCTGAACTATCATCAATTGATCGTGGCCACGAATCAGCAATTTTTTGCCGGTCGTCTGGATGATAAGTACAAGTAAAGTCGGGAATATGATTGACAACCGCTTGAGTTAGCTCTTTAGCGGAAAAGCTCATAGCCGCTAAGTTATAACTGGTTCTAATTTTAATATTTTCAACCGGTGCTTCCATTAATTCAATAGTGGCTCGAACGGCGTCGGGCATATACATCATTGGCAAAACCGTCTCTGGTCCGACAAAACAATCGTATGTTTTGTTTTTTATCGCTTCAAAATAAATCGCTACGGCGTAATCAGTTGTTCCTCCTCCCGGTGGTGTTTTATAGCTAATTAAACCTGGATAACGCAAACTTCTAACATCGAGGCCATACTTTTTCCAATAATATTGGCACAAAAGTTCGCCGGCAACTTTAGTCACGCCGTAAATGGTGGTCGGTTCTAAAACAGTATGTTGTGGAGTATTATCACGCGGAGTGGTTGGACCAAAAGCGGCAATTGAACTTGGCCAAAAAACTTTTTTTACACCACACTCACGTGCAATATCCAGGATATTTTTCAAACCGCCCATATTAACCTTCCAAGCTAATTCCGGATTTTTTTCGCCGGAAGCAGATAAAATTCCCACCAAATGAAAAACAGCATCCGGCTGATGTTTTTTTACTAATTCGTTCAAGGCAATTTTATCAGTCACATCAACAATTTCAAAAGGACCGGTAGCTAATTCTCCGGTTATCGGCTGGGAATGACCAACGGCTATAATCTGTTGCTCGCCATATCTTTTTCTTAATTCCACTACCAATTCTGAACCAATTTGACCAGTAGCACCGGTAACGATAATTTTTTTCATACTCTCTTTTTTGTTAATTTAATAAAGTATTTTTTAATCGTAGTCGTAAAATCGAATTCATTTTTTATTAAAAAACACACAATCAAGTATAAAGGAAAACACTTGCCCCTACTTTTTCCGCTTTATCCAAAATGCCTTTATCCAAGGAACGGTTAGTGTTGAAAGAAAAAAGCCGAGAGTGGGAACAAGCGCGTTTACAAATGGATTGGGCAATTTGGTAACAAAGAAAAATATGATTACAACAAAATAAGTCAGAACGAGGATAAGCAATTTTCTTGTCAACGAAGTTTCCCATGCCTTATCTCGTTCTACACGAGCATTACGTTCTTTGATTTTGTCAATTTCGTTTTTTAATTCTTCAATAGTGGTCATATTTTTCTTTGATAAGGGGCAGGTGTATTTCGCAGAACGTATCCGAGTATCTGATGTTGCGTCAGTAATATGGGTGGAGCGAAGCGGAACCGCATACACGCTGTTAAGTGATGTAAATTATTATATTTTTGTTTTTTTCGTTCGCCGTTCAATCAGGGGGGGGGCGAATTTGTTTACAAAATCTAAAATTTTATATCCTATTTTCGGTTAAAGCTATCTCTCATATACTGCGGCATTTCTACCGACATATCTTCAACCATTCTCTTAGTTTTTTCCGCAACGGTATAGAATTGTTCCACTTTCAAAAAATGATCTTTTAATTCCAGAACGCACTCATCAATGGAATTATTCGTGTATGGTCTAAAAACTTCCGCGCTATCATTCATTTTTTGAACATCTTTACAGTCCTGATCATTTTCAAAAAGCATGACTGGAATTTTAGATTTTGTAAGCGATGCGGCGGTAGTTCGATGATTGCCGTCCAGTGCGAAATATTTAACTTGCGGGTGATTTTTTTCAAATTCATCAAATTTTTTCTTAATTTTTTTATCAAAAGCAGACGCTACCAATTCTTTGGGCAAAACTATTGTTCTTGCAACAATATTAGCGCAATGTTTTTGAAAAATTCTAAAATACAATTTTAAAATCACCCCATCGCTCACGCCTGTCTGCAAATCGTGGATAGGGTAGTCATCCATTGTTACAATTTCATTGTCTGTTATCTCTAATAGTTTCATAGGAAATTTAAAATTTTTTTAACATATATTCGTCGCATTCGTCCCCCTTCGTCAATTACTGGTCACAAAAAAACAAAAATATAATAATTTATTTCACATAACATCCATGAATAACCGAAGTTTGGTGGCGGTATAATTTGGAGCGGAGCGACATACCGCCACCAAATTTGGGAGAACGAACGGAACGTAATGGAGTGAGTGAACCGGTTATCCATTGGTTAGGCGATGTAAGCTCTTATTAACGGTCTTCAAAAAGAGTTTGTGATATATCTTTCGAAATGTCTGCAAAATTCAGATTTGTAGTATCGTACACTTTATATTTTAATGATGTCTCTTTGAGAAGATCGAGCAGAAGCCTTTGTTGATTTATATAATATTGATAAATTTCTTCATCGCTTCCTTTTTTACTCACATATTCATTCCAACTTTTATCTCTGTGCTGGCGAGCATACACAACTCTTTCAGGAATATTTTCTTCATCAATTTTAAGGAAAGCCAGAAAAGATTGATCTTTGATCAGATTCTCAATTTCTCTAAAATCTTCGATTGAGCTTTTAGTTCTGAATATGTGAGTAAAAAAGAGCCTGTCGAAGATGATGAAATCTTTTTTCGCTTTTAATGCCTTGTCGATGACTTTTTTAAGCAGATCTATGCTCACTTGTTTATCAGTATTATGCAAAATTGGCATTAAAGTTTCATCTTCTTCGATAATGGAGAAATTTATTCCTTTTTCAACAAAGGCATCTGCGAGTTTGTTTTTTACGGAAGTTTTACCACTTGTAGCAATTCCTTCTAGTATTATTATTTTGGTTCTTAGAAGAATTCTGTGGGTAATGGAAAAACAAATTTAATTGCGATATGCTGGAGGGTATATGAACTACCCACAACCAACTCTTAACGAACATTATGGACAAATGCTTAATCTATCCAATCCTTGGACTGTTTCCGGACTTGAATTAGATACTGAAAATTTACGTTTAAAGATTAATGTTAGTACTGCAAAAGGCACTAAATTACCTT